>Ga0116158_10001396_pt1 | contig 22036 bp, 20 predicted proteins | sample AD_UKC052_MetaG_FD_89883 | JGI IMG/M metagenome (GOLD analysis project Ga0116158, IMG submission 89883) | Active sludge microbial communities of municipal wastewater-treating anaerobic digesters from USA - AD_UKC052_MetaG | ecosystem: Engineered > Bioreactor > Anaerobic > Digestate | place: USA... | reverse complement strand
TTATCTATTTTACAGCAACGCTTTCAGCCGGAACAATCCACCCAAATTTATCTTCAATCTGTTGGGTCTTGATGCCGTCCAAAGTCGCTTTCACGTCCTTTCCAACCGGCGCTTCCGCGGGGAAAGTAATCTTCATGTCCTTGTACCCGATTTCGGCCACCGGCGCTATAGAAACTGCAGTTCCCGCACCAAAAGCTTCCTCCAAAGTTCCGCTTTTAAAAGCTTCCACGATTTCAGTCATTGAAATCGGCCTTTCGGTCACTTCAAAACCTTTGTCACGCAACAAATCGATCACACTCAATCTCGTGATTCCAGACAAGACAGATCCGTTAAGGTTCGGCGTGATAAATTTCCCTGCAATCTTGAAGAAAATGTTCATGGTTCCCACTTCGCAAACGTATTCAAATTCGCGCGCGTCGAGCCACAACACCTGATCGTAACCTTTGGCTTTGGCCATTTCGGTAGGGCGTATGGCTGCGGCGTAATTTCCGGCCGCTTTGGCTTCTCCGGTTCCGCCGTTGGCAGCACGGATGTATTGGGTTTCTGCCCAAAGCTTGATCGGCTTTGAAAAAAATGGTCCGCTTGGCGAGGCAAAAATGATGAACTTGTATTTGGTCGCGGCGCGCATGCCTATGAATGCCTCATCGGCATACATAAACGGGCGCAGGTACAAGGCAGTGCCATCGGCTGTCGGGATCCAGTCTTTTTCAATCGCGACGAATCGTTTCAATCCTTCTACGAATAAATCTTCTGGAAATGCAGGCATTCCCATACGATCGGCACTGAAATTCAAACGTTTCGCATTCTCTTCGGGGCGGAACAATAATGGCGTATCGTCCTTGCCCAAAGTCGCTTTCAAGCCTTCAAAAATGGCCTGGCCGTAATGCAACGCCATCGCTGCCGGATGCGTGGCAATGGTTTGCAACGGTTCGATTCTTGGGTTGTTCCATTGGCCTTTTTCGTAATCGCAAATAAACATATGGTCGGTAAAAACCGTTCCCATGACGCTGGTATTCAGGTCTATGTTCTTCTGTCTTGAGCTGTGGCTGATGGTTTCTTTAATCTGTGGTAACATAAGTTGTAATTTATAAGGTGGTTGAGTTGTCAAATTGTTCTAAGTAATCGCCGACTTTGCGCAGGAATGAGCCGCCCAAAAAGCCGTCGACTACGCGGTGGTCAAACGAAAGCGACAAATACATCATACTCCTGATGGCAATCTCGTCACCTTTCTCTGTGGTGATGACTTCGGGTCTTTTCTTGATAATGCCGAGCGCCAAAATCGCGACCTCGGGTTGGCTGATGATGGGCGTTCCCATCAAACTGCCAAACGTCCCAACATTCGAGATTGTAAAGGTTGAGCCTTGAACCTCATCGGGTTTTAACTTATTGTTGCGCGAACTTTCGGCGAGATGGTTTACGGTCGTGGCGAGTTCGAGCAAGTTTTTTTCATTTGCGTTTTTGACCACGGGAACAATCAGGTTGCCGCTCGGAAGTGCCGTCGCCATACCAACATTAATGTCTTTGTGCACGATGATGTTCTTGCCATCCACCGATACATTGATCATCGGGAAATCGGCTATCGCTTTGGCTACTGCATCGACAAAAATCGGCGTAAAGGTTAGCTTTTGGTTGTGTTTTGCGGCAAAGGCGTCTTTATTTTTGTTTCTCCATTCGACCAAATTCGTTACATCCACTTCAATATAAGAAGTCACGTGCGGCGAAGTTTGTTTGGAGTACACCATGTGATCAGCGATCATCTTTCGCATACGATCCATCTCTACGATGCGGTCTTTGCCTTCGGTGTATTGGATTATGGGTTTTGGGTAAGTGGTTGTCGGTTGTCGGGTGTCGGTTGTCGGGCGGCTCGTAATCGGATACTTCCTGTTCTTTAGGTAATTGAAAACATCACTTTTTTGGATGCGTCCGTCGGCGCCAGAACCGGGAATGCTTTGCACTTCTTCGATTGAGAGGTTTTCCTTTTGTGCAATGGAAATAATCAGTGGCGACAAGAAAGCGTCAGGGTTGCTTTTTGATTGCCGGTTGTCGGTTGCCGGTTGTCGGTTGTCGGTCGTTTGACGCTTGACGTCTGACGTTTGACCTGTTGCAGTGGGTTGCGCGCTCGCTTGACTTTCGACTTTCGACACTTGACTATCGGCTTCAATCAAAGCCAGGATTTCACCCACTTTGACGATATCGTCTTTGCCAAACCTAATCTCGGTAATCACTCCAGAAACCGGGCTCGGCACGTCATTGTCAACTTTATCGGTCGCGACTTCTACGATGGTTTCTTCGGCCACGACCGTATCGCCGACCTTTTTGAGCCAGTTGATGATGGTTGCTTCGGTGATGCTTTCGCCCATTTTGGGCATTTTGAATTCTGTAATCATTTGCTGTAAGCTGTAAGCTATAAGCTATAAGCCATAAGGCGCAAGCCAACTTACTATTGTTTATTCGTATATCGCTTAAAGCTTATTGCTTAAAGCTTATTGCTTGTTTCTAAATTCTTCTAATGTTTTATAAAAAGCTTCTTGCGTCGGTCTGTTTGCGGGAATTTCGCGTAATGGCTCGACAGCTTTTAAGGTCTCGTATAATTCCGATGGCAATTTTTGGTACAATTCAGTGCCTTTGGTTTTCCAGGCAATCATTTCGTCGGAAACGGTTTTGATGATTACCGCCGGATTTCCTACAACCATCCTTCTGTCGGGAATGTGCGTTTCGGCTTTGACAAACGCCAATGCGCCAACGATGCATTCATCGCCGATTTCGCAATCGTCCATAATCACGGCGTTCATGCCAACCAAGCAATTGCGCCCGATGTTGGCTCCGTGTATAATGGCACCGTGCCCTATGTGCGCGCCCGCTTTTAATGTAATGCTTTTTCCGGGAAACATGTGTATGGTACAGTTTTCCTGAATGTTGCAACCGTCTTCGATTACAATCTCACCCCAATCGCCGCGAATCGCTGCACCAGGACCCACGTAGACGTCCTTGCCGATAATCACATTACCGGTAACGGCAGCTTGCGGATGTATGAAACTGCTTTCGTGGATGACGGGGATGAAACCTTTGAATTCGTATATCATAATTTTGAGAGAAAAGAGGAAAGACCGCTATGCTGAAAGAGGAAAGATAGATCACAATCTACCATTTTCTTCATTCTGCTACATCTTGCAGCGAAGCGATCTTGCTTCTTGCAGCGTAGCGGTCTTTTCTCTATTTAAACTTTTCTAATGTTTTCTTCGTGAAATCGCTGAGCACCAATCTTCCGCTGATGGCCGCGCGTTCTGCCAGTAATTCGTTCCAATCGTCGGTGCCTTTCCAGAATATTTTTTTCATTTCCTGCATGGCTTCGGGATTGTAGGTGCACAAATGTTGGGCAAACGATTCGACTTTGGCATCCATTTCTTCGATACTTTCAAATACTTCGGCGAATAAACCTTTACTCCTCGCCCATTCGGCTTCGTAAAAATTATTGGCGTCTATGGCAATCTGTGACATCGCCGATATGCCCATCTTGCGTTCAATGGCAGGTGAAACCACAAACGGCCCGATGCCCACATTGAGTTCGCTGAGCTTGATTGCTGCAAATTTTGTCGCCATGCAATAATCGGTGGCCGCTGCAATCCCCACGCCGCCGCCTACGGTTTTGCCCTGAATACGGCCAATGATGAATTTTGGGCATTGGCGCATCGCGTTAATCACATTGGCAAAGCCTGAGAAAAACACTTTTCCGGTGGCCGCGTCATTGATCGTGATGAGCTCCTTGAAACTCGCTCCGGCACAAAAAGTTCTGTCGCCGCCGCTTTTTAAAATGATGACTTTAACTTCGGGATTTTTCCCAGCGTCGGTAATGGTTTGCGCCAATTGTGCGAGAATGGTTCCCGGCAATGAATTCTGCTCAGGATGAAAAAACGCGATCGTGGCGATGTTGTTTTGTATGGTTTGTTTTACGTATGCTTCCATTTGGTTGTTGGTTGTCGGTTGTCGGTTGTCGGAAGTTCCGCGTGGCTTTCAACCTTAATCTTCTAATCTTATTTATTCATTCTTGCAACGCAGTGGTCTTGGCTCTTGCAGCGCAGCGGTCTTTCTTCTATTCTAAAATTCCAAATTGCTTGAAATGGTGGTTAAAATGTTTGATACCGAGTAAATCCCACTCAAATTTATCCATCATGCCAAACACGACATTTTTGGTACGCGCGTCGGGATTCTCCTTGAAATACTGCTCATAAGCGTCGTAGGCTTCGAGGAGTTTCTGCTTGGCGGTTTCCAGATCGGGATATTGCAAGGCTTCGTTTTCGCCATTCTTCATCAGTGGATGCTTGTGCTCTTTTGGGAACGGGTTGTGGTTGAACACCGTTTCGCGGTATTTGGGCAAATGCTCTTCTGGTGTCGCAATGTCGAATTCACCTTTTTGCGCCATTGCATAGCGGAATTGCTCTTCCATGTGTTCTACCATATGCTGCGGCGTCATCGTTCCCCAATTGGCTTTGTGGTTGACAGTTAATTTGGCCAAGTAATGGTTCACGTTGTCGCGATTGATTTCAATGAACGGCGACTTCTTCTGAACCATCGTAAGGATGGTAGCCACAGCGGTCAACTCATCATTCTGGTCGAAAACTTCCACAAACCATTTCACGATACCCGATGGCATTTGCTCTCCGGCGTGGTCGCGTTCTATTTTTTGTTTGCACGTGAGTCGCACATACATGGTGTCGTTGTGGTAAATCGGACGCAGGAAACGGCATTCTTCAAGCCCGTAATTCGCGGCAACCGGACCTTTATTGGGCCACACGAAAAGCCCTGCTGCTGCGGCTAAGATGAAATAACCGTGCGCGGTACGCTTTTCAAAAATGCTGCCTTTGAGCGAAGTGATATCGGTATGCGCATAGAAATGATCCCAGGTAAGGTTGGCGAAATTGATGATGTCGGTATCGGTCACCGTGCGTTTGTGCGTCTTTAAAGACATGCCCGGTTCGATGTCATCCCAGTAATATTTAAACGGATGTTCGGGCGCTTCTTTATAAGCCGAGTTGGGTTGGTAGATTCCTGTAATTTCGGTGAGTGTCGTGGGTGAACCTTGTATCGCGCAACGTTGCATATAATGCTTGATGCCACGTACGCCACCCATTTCCTCGCCACCGCCTGCGCGTCCGGGGCCACCGTGTACCAATTGCGGCAATGGCGAACCGTGACCGGTACTTTGTTTGGCGTTTTCGCGGTTCAAAACCAGGATCCGCCCGTGGTGCGAAGCCGCGTTAATGACATAATCTTTGGCGATTTTGTCAGAGTTGGTAACGATCGATGAAACGAGTGAGCCCTTGCCCATTTTGGCGAGGCTAACTGCTTCGTCAATGTTTTTATATGGCATGATCGTCGCCACAGGGCCAAAAGCTTCGGTTTCATGCACGAGGGTATTTTTAAACGGCTGGTCTTCGCGTAAGACCATCGGGCTGATAAACGCGCCTTTTGTAGTGTCGGCACCGACCGTGTCGATTTTATCATAATCGCCATAAACTATCGAAGCGGTTTTGGCGATTTCTCGGGTGCGCATCTTGACTTCTTCGACTTGATCGTTGCTTACAAGAGCACCCATCCGGACTTCTTTGAGTCGTGGGTCGCCGATAGTCACTTTGTCTAAGGCTTTTCCAAGGGCAATCTGTACGTCTTCTACCAATGTCTCGGGAACGATGATTCTGCGGATCGCCGTACATTTCTGTCCGCATTTGACGGTCATTTCAGAGCGTACTGCGTTGACGAACAAATCGAATTCAGGTGTTCCCGGAACGGCATCTTCGCCCAAGATAGAGCAGTTCAGCGAATCGGCCTCCATATTGAATGGCACCGACTCGCTGATAATTTTAGGATGCGACTTGAGTTTTCTTCCGGTATCGGCCGAACCCGTAAATGTAACCACATCCTGAGACTCCACGAAATTGAGCATTTCATTGGCCGATCCGCAGATGAGCTGCAGCGCGCCTTCGGGTAAAATGCCCGAGGCGATGATTTCTTTGACCACTGCCTCGGTCAAATACGAAGTGGAAGTTGCAGGTTTTACTACCGCCGGCATTCCCGCCATCCAGTTGACTGCGCATTTTTCAAGCATCCCCCAAATCGGGAAATTGAACGCATTGATGTGAACGGCAACTCCGGGTTTGGGAACCAAAATGTGGTGCGCCATGAACCTTCCGCCACGCGACAAATCGATAGGGTCGCCTTCTACGTCGTAGGGTTGGTTGGGGAACAATTTTCTCAGGGACGCATTGGCGAACAAATTCCCGAATCCGCCCTCGATATCGATCCAGGAATCGATGCGCGTAGCACCGGTGCGGTAACTGAGTTCGTAGAATTGTTCTTTGCGTTTGGTGAGATACAGCGCGAGTTTCTTGATCATGTTGCCGCGTTCCTGGAACGTCATCTTACGCAGTTTCTCGCCGCCTTTGGTGCGCGCATAATGCAGGATTTGTTCAAAATCCAAGCCCTCGGTTGAGGCGTGCGTAATGATCTCGCCGGTGACCGAATCGAATAACGGAACGCCGGTGCCGGTGCCTTCGGTCCAATGGCCGTTGACATAATTTTGTAGTTTGCTCATACCTTTTATTTTACTGCGAAGTGGCCGAGTGAACCGCCGGTTTCGCATTTTTATTATCATGCAGTGCAGTTTCCCTAAAGCTGCCTGCCTTTTTTATTTATTAAACGCGCTCGATGATCATCGCATAACCTTGGCCTACGCCAATGCACATGGTTACCAGCGCATATTGCTTTCCGGTCAATTGCAATTCAAGCGCCGCTGAGTAAGCAATCCTGGCTCCGGTTACGCCCAGCGGATGGCCGATGGCAATCGCGCCACCGTTGGGGTTGATTCTCGCATCATCATCCTTTAATCCCAAAGCGCGGATGCACGCGATACTTTGCGCCGCAAACGCCTCATTGAGTTCGATGATATCGATTTGGTCTAAAGTCAGGTTGGCTTTGGTGAGTGCTTTTTTGGTCGCCTCCACCGGACCGATTCCCATGATTCGTGGTTCGACACCAACAACCGCCGAACTGACGATTCGCGCCAAAGGTTTCAAATTGTATTTTTCTACCGCCGACGATGAAGCGACGATTACTGCTGCCGCGCCGTCATTAAGTCCAGAGGAATTCCCTGCCGTCACGCTGCCGTCTTTCCTAAACGCGCCGCGCAGTTTCGATAAACCTTCCATTGAAGTATTGGGTTTTACGAATTCGTCTTTGGCAAAAACAAGCGGGTCGCCTTTGCGCTGCGGAATCTCGACTGCGACAATTTCCTTTGCGAGTCGGCCGGATTCGGTAGCTTTTGCCGCTTTCATTTGGCTGTTCATCGCGAATTTGTCCTGATCTTCGCGCGAGATCTGGTATTGGTCGACGAGGTTCTCGGCTGTTTCGCCCATCGCATCCACGCCGTACATTTGCTGCATTTTTGGGTTGATGAATCGCCATCCGAAACTCGAATCGTACATTTTAAAGTCGGTTCCATAAGCGGCTGATGGTTTGGATACCACGAGTGGCCCGCGCGTCATGTTCTCGACACCGCCTGCAATAAACACGTCGCCGTCTCCGGCCTTAATCGCGCGATGGGCATGGATGACTGCCGACAGACCCGAACTACACAAGCGATTGACGGTTTCTCCGGGGACCGTTTGCGGCAAACCGGCAAGCAATAACGACATGCGCGCCACGTTGCGGTTGTCTTCTCCGGCTTGGTTTGCGCAACCAATGATTACGTCGTCATACGCTTCCTGGGGGATTTCGGGGTGTCTTTCTGTAATGGTTTTGATTACGAGCGCACCGAGATCGTCTGCACGAACGGCGGCTAAAGTTCCCTGGTAATTCCCGATTGGCGTTCTCACGCCGTCTATGATGTAACTTTCCATTTTTTATTGATAATGGATAATTGACAATTGACAATGGCTCCGTTTGGCGCTATCAATTGTTAATTATCAATTGTTAATTGTCTTCCCACTCTTTGGCTGTTCTATAGATCACGCCTTTGAACAACGCTACAAGTGTATTTTCTTTCTTGATCTCGATAATGTAAAAACCGACTTTATTTTTGAGGCTTTCGAGCGTGGCCTGGGCGGTAATGTAATCGCCCACTTCGAGTGCTTCAATGTGGTTGATCGAAGTGTCGATAGACACCGCGTGGCGTCCGTTGGTATTGGCCGAAAACCCAAACGCAGTATCAGCCAGTGAATAGGTGATACCGCCGTGCGCTTTGCCCATACTGTTGAGCATTTCAGGACGTACGGTCATGCCGACTTTACACCGACCGACTTCGCACTCCAGAATTTCGATGCCAAGCCATTGGCTGAACGGGTCGAGTGACAACATCTTGTATGGTAGTCTGTTTCCTTCCATCAGAAAAAAGTTTGATTTTGGGCATTCATTTTTCTAAGGATTGGACTACAGCGGTATCGGTCTTCGTGGTATTCATTGTACAAATTGTCTAATGCTGATACGCACCAGTCGATGCCTTTTTCATCGGCCCAGGCCAACAATCCCTTTGGATAATTGACGCCTTTGGTCATGGCGTTGTCAATGTCCTTGGCCGAGGCGATATTAAGGAACAAGGCGTCGGCAGCTTCGTTGATAAGCATCACCAAAATGCGGTCGAAAATGTATTGCCCTAAAGTATCGTCTTGTTTCGGTTGTGGCATTGGGACCGAATAATCGTAAAATCCGCGGCCGGTTTTTTTGCCTAGAAATCCGGCTTCAGTTAGTCTTTTTTGTGTGAAAGACGGTTTGTACCTCGTGTCGAAATAAAACGAGGTAAAGACGGTTTCGGTCACGGTATAATTGACGTCGTGCCCAATGAAATCCATAAGTTCAAACGGTCCCATCCTGAATTGCCCGAAGGTTTTCATTGCCCAATCAATGGTTGCGAAATCGGCTTTGCCTTCTTCGTAAATGCGTAGGCCTTCGCCGTAGAACGGACGCGCAACGCGGTTGACGATAAAACCAGGTGTGTCTTTGGCAACGGCCACAACTTTCTTCCAATCAGAAATGATGCGGACGGTTTTGTCTAAAATCTTAGTGCTGGTCTGCACGGCCGCAATAACCTCAACAAGTTGCATCAACGGCGCGGGATTGAAAAAATGGATCCCGATAACGCGGTCTGATTTTTTGCATGAAGCGGCTATCGAGGCAATCGATAAAGAGGAAGTATTCGAGGCGAGTATGGTGTTGGCCGAAACGACTTCTTCGAGTTCGGCAAACAATTTCCTTTTGATTTCGAGATTTTCGATGATGGCCTCAATGACCAAATCGGCATCGTACAAATCCTCGAGTGTGTTCACGTATGAAATGTGATTCGAAATACGCTCTTTCTCGGCCCCATCGATTTTCCCTTTTTCGAGCAGCATCATCAAGGTTTTTCCTAAAGCGTCACGGCTTTTGGCAATCGCCTCAAAGTTGGTGTCGTATATTTTAACGGCGCAACCGGCAGTGGCCGCAACTTGTGCGATGCCGCTTCCCATGGTTCCCGATCCGATTACTGCTACATTCATATTTTTGGTTCAGGGTTCAGGGTTCAGGTTTTAAGGCCCGAATCCCAAACACATTTAATTTCCTTTAAATTCGGGTGCTCTTTTTTCCATAAAGGCATTGACGCCTTCCTGGTAATCGTGTGAGCCGCTCGCGTCAATCTGCAAATCGGATTCCATGGCGAGTTGCTCCTGAAGGTTGTTGATCATTGATTTGTTGAGTAACTGCTTGGTGAGTGCGATGGCGTGTGTGGGCATCTTTGCCAGTGTGAGCGCAAGCTTCTCTACTTCTTCCTCGAAAAAAGCTACCGGATAAAATTTGTAAATCATCCCGATGTTAAAGGCTTCCTGCGCACCCACCTTATCGCCGAGCATCATGAGTGCAGAGGCTTTCTGGAAACCAATGAGCCTTGGTAAAAAGAAGGTTCCGGCGCTGTCGGGTACGAGCCCGATTTTGCTGAACGCCTGGATAAACGCGGCTGCTTCAGAGGCTACGACAATGTCACAGGCCAGCGCAATGTTGGCTCCGGCACCGGCAGCCACACCATTCACAGCGGCCACAATGGGTTTGTTGATGGTTCTGATGCGCTCGATAATGGGATTGTAATGCTCTTCTAGTATTTTACGGAAACCCGGCATGAGTTCGGGTGTGGTGACTTCTTTTAGATCTTGTCCCGCGCAAAAGGCTTTTCCGGCTCCGGTGATGACAATAGCGCGGATGTTCTCATCTTTGGCACATTGATCCAGTGTATCCTGCATAAGCAATGCCATTTCGCGGTTGAAACTGTTAAACACCTCCGGACGGTTGAGGGTGATGTAACCGATGTTGTTTTCTATTTTGAGTAATATCGAACGCATATCTATACTGCTTATTATTTACTTTCTTTTCTCTTTCCTCTTTCCTCTTTCCTCTTTCCTCTTTTCTCTTTCCTCTTTTCTCTTTCTTCTTTCCTCTTTCCTCTTTCCTCTTTCCTCTTTTCTCTTTCTTCTTTCCTCTTTCCTCTTTCCTCTTTTCTCTTTCCTCTTTTCTCTTTCTTCTTTTCTCTTTCTTCTTTCCTCTTTCCTCTTTCCCCTACTTAAGGCATTTAAAATAATCAAACGGTTCCTTGCAATCCTGGCATTGAAAAAAAGCCTTACAAGCCGTAGAGCCAAATTGGCTGATCATTTTGGTGTTCATGGATCCGCATTGCGGACATTTCACGAGTTTCTTGTCGCCGAGCAAGGCCTCCTTGTCGGCTTCGGCTTCAAGCGGTGCGGCAATACCATATTTTTCGAGCGCTTGTCTTCCGGCGGGTGTGATCCAGTCGGTGGTCCAGGCTGGTGATAAAACCAGCTCAACTTGGACTGGGATTCCTTTTTCGCTGAAAGCTTTTTTGATATCGTCGCCAATGACATCCATCGCAGGACAACCGCTGTAGGTGGGCGTAATGATGACTTGCGCGATACCGTCTTGCATTTCGGCCGAACGAACGACACCCATATCCATAATGGACAGCACCGGAATCTCGGGATCAGAAACCGATTGGAGGATTGCCGTGAGCTTTGGGTCTATATGTGTTTTTGTTTCGGTCATTTTTTGACACGCTTCGCTTTGGACGCGCCTGCGGCTTTGGAGACGCTTCGCTATAGATTGATATTTTTGTTCATTTTTGGTTGGATGCCTTAGCCCCGATTGCAACGTAAATCCTTTTTGCTTTTTCTTTAAAAGCGAAAAGATTGAAGTGGAAAGCGGGATTAGCTCCTAAAATTTTACCAACTCATATTGGGGTAGGCGCGCTGCATGTATTGCATGTCGGCGAGCAAATAGCCCATGTGTTCGCTGTGGATGCCCTGTTTGCCGCCTTTCTGAAAATATTCGGGGTTGGGGACGGCAATCGTGGCTTCTTCTAAAATCTGGCTGACTTGGGTATAATACGCGTCGCGCAATAGTGTGACATCGGCGCCGGTTCCTTGGGCAACCATGGCTTTGTCGGCGTCGGTTTGCTCAAAAAGTTCGTTGGTGTATACCCACAAATCGGCTATGGCTTCTTGTATTTTTTGATGGCTTTCTGGGGTTCCGTCACCGAGGCGCTTGATCCAATCGGACGAGAAACGCAAATGGTAACGCACTTCCTTGATGCTTTTTTTGGCAATCGCGGCAAGTGTCTTGTCGTTGCTGTTTTGCAATTCCTCGAGCAAAAGCAAGTGGAACGCATCAAACAGAAACTGCCTGGCAATCGAGTACGCGAAATTCGTGTTGGGCTGTTCAACGAGCAAAACATTGATGTATTCGCGTTCGCTGCGCAAGAAAGCCACGGTATCTTCTGTAGCGTCGCCACCTTTGAGTTTGGCTGCGTATTGATAATAGCTGCGGGTTTGTCCAAAAAGGTCAAGCGAGATATTGGTGAGTGCAATGTCGGTTTCAAGGCTTGGGCCGTGGCCGCAAAGTTCGCCGAGGCGCTGACCCAAAATGAGCGCATTGTCGGCGATTCCGTAAATATATTGGACGAGGTGGTTCATATTTAGTCGAAAGTCGAAAGTCGAAAGTCAAAAGAGGAATCTCTTGTAGTCTCGAATTCCGAGGTTAATATTTTACTGAAAAGTTGAAAGCTCCCAGCCGAAATGCTGCGCTTACCGTTCAGACTTTCGACTTTTCTCTTTCGACTTTTCACTTACTTACATGTGTTTGAGTTCTTCGGGCAGTATGTAGAAAGTCGGATGGCGGTAAGCCTTGTCTTTTGCCGGTTCAAACAATTCTGCATTTTCGTCGGGATTCGAGGCCGTAATCTGGCTCGACGGAACCACCCAAATGCTCACGCCTTCCATCCGTCTGGTGTAAACATCACGGGCGTTTTCGAGCGCCATGTTGGCGTCGGACGCGTGAAGGCTTCCGCAGTGGCGGTGTTCGAGCCCGTTTTTACTTCTTACAAATACTTCCCAAAGTGGCCAATTTTTCATAGTCTAAAGTCTAAAGTCTAAAGTTTAAAGTCATCCATCTTTCGAGTTTTGACTTTTCTCTTTCGACCGTTTATATTGCAATTTCTAATTTCGATTCTTGTTTTTGGGCATAAGCCATGGCGGCGTCGCGTACCCATTTGCCTTCTTCCCATGCTTTGACGCGTGCTGAGATGCGTTCTTTGTTGCATCTGCCGTGTCCTTTAACGACCTGCCAGAATTCGTCCCAGTCGAGTTTGCCAAAATCGTAGCCTTTCTTCTCTTCATTCCATTTAAGGTCGGGGTCAGGGAAAGTGAGCCCGATTAAGTTGGCTTGTGGTACGGTTTGGTCTACGAATGCCTGGCGCAATTCGTCATTGGTCTTGCGTTTGAGTTTCCATTTGACCGATTGCTCGGTGTTGGGTGACTGGTCGTCTGTGGGACCAAACATCATGAGTGAAGGAAACCACCAGCGGTTGAGTGCGTCCTGAGCCATCGCTTTTTGCTCGGGTGTACCATTGGCGAGCGTCATCATGATTTCGAATCCTTGGCGTTGATGGAAACTTTCTTCCTTACAGATGCGCACCATGGCGCGGGCGTAAGGACCGTAAGAGGTAGAAATCAACGCAACCTGGTTGATGATTGCCGCGCCGTCTACAAGCCATCCAATCGCACCCATATCTGCCCACGTAATCGCGGGATAATTGAAGATGCTTGAGTATTTGGCTTCGCCAGAATGGAGCTGGTCAAAGAGTTCCTCGCGGGAAACTCCCAGCGTTTCACAGGCGCTGTACAAGTACAATCCGTGGCCGCCTTCATCCTGCACTTTGGCCAATAAGGCGACTTTTCGGCGGAGCGAGGGCGCGCGGGTAATCCAATTTCCCTCAGGCAGCATCCCAACAATTTCTGAATGGGCGTGTTGCGAGATTTGGCGGATGTGTGTCTTTCGATACTTCTCGGGCATCCAATCTTTGGGCTCTATCTTTTCATCATTGGCGATGCGTTGCTCAAAAATCGCCTCTAGGTTTTTAACTTCTGATTCTGACATATGCTTTCAATTGATAATTGATAATTGATAATTGATAATTATTGGCATCGCGCTAATTGTCAATTGTCCATTATCCATTGTTAATTAATTTCTAAACACCGAACTCGACCACAATCTTTCCTGAAGTCGGGACGGCTTGGCAACTCAATACCAAATTCTTGGCGACTTCATCTTCGTCGAGTGCGTAATTGATTTTCATTGCTACCGATCCTTCGATGACCTTGCAACGGCAAGTGCTGCAAACACCACCTTTGCACGCGAATGGCAAATCGGCACCGGCTGCGATGGCACCATCGAGGATGTTGTCGTAATCGTCATCCATGATGAAGTGGAATTCTTTGCCGCCGTCTATAATAGTGACATCGGTGCCTTGTACTTTGGATTCGAGGATTTTGCTCACGCGTTGTTTGTCGGCTTCTGAACCGCCGGTATTGAACAATTCAAAATGAATCTTGTCTTTGGATAAACCTGCGGCGACCAGTTCGTCGCGGATGAGGAAAATCATTTCTTCGGGCCCGCAGATGAAACATTCGTCGACCTTGGGAATATCGATGATTTTCTCGGTTAAGATTCCCATCTTTTCCTTGCTGAAACGCCCGTTGAACAACTCAATGGAGCGGTGTTCCTTGGTCAGGAAATGGAAAATTTCGAAACGTCCGAAATATTTGTTCTTGAGCAGCTCGATTTCTTCCTTAAAGATAATCGATTTGACGCTGCGGTTGAGATAAAACAACTGGAAAGTGCTGTTGGGCTCGAGTGCCAGATGGGTTTTGATGATAGACAAAATGGGCGTGATGCCACTGCCTGCGGCGAACATGATGTAATTCTTTGACGCTTCTTTATTGGTTTCGCGGAAGAATTTCCCACTGGGCGCCATAATCTCTAGCGTATCGCCTTTCTTGACTTTGTCGTTGACGTAGCCCGAGAACAACCCACCGTTGATTTTCTTGACGGCGACCTGCCATTTGTTCTCGGTTGGGCTCGAGCACAAGGAGTAGGAACGGCGTTCTTCCTTGCCGTCTATCATGGCTTTTAAGGTCAGGTGTTGGCCTTGGTTGTAATGGAATTCTGATTTCAAATCCTCGGGAATATCAAATGAAACCACCGAACAATCCTTGGTTTCCTTATAGATATCTGACACTTTAATGCTGTGAAACTTTGCCATTTCAATGTTTTAAATTAAAACTAACAGTTGTTAGTTAACTATGCAAATTTAAACAATATTTCTTTAATGTTACGATAACGTTTGAAAAATTGTAAACCGTTAACATTTAGTAGATTGTAAGCCTAGCCCCGATTGCAGCAAACTATCCTTTTGTGCCGTTGTTCGGCATAAAAGATAGTGCGGAAAGCGGGTTCATGCTTCAAATTCAAACAATCCCATTGAGTAAAACCTCAGTCATGTTGGATTTCAAAACCGCAGCATTCGGGCTTTTTTTCCTGCCATCCCAGGTGTAGAGCGTGCGTAGCGTAGAAAGTGTAGAGAAAATCACCACCTCGACATTAAGGTTTTTGATCTCACCGGTTGCGATACCTGCTTTGATAATCGTGCGGAAATGTTCTTCGTATTCCTCGCGCATGCTGATAAAATACGCCAGTTGATTGTCGGCCAGGTGCATCCAGTCGTTGTTGAGGCAGGCCAATGCTTCGGGATTTCTTACCGTGATGTCGATATGAAGCTGGATAACCTTCTCAATCTTCTGTATCGCTGTTTGGTTGGAAATTACAATTTCACGGATGGTTCCGGTAAATTCCTCGGCAATCTCGATGATAATGAGCACAAGGATTTCCTGCTTGGATTTGATGTGGTTGTACAAACTCGCCGCCTTGATGTCCATGGCCTGCGCGATGTCACGCATGGTTACCGCACTGTAACCTTTTTCTTTGAAAAGCTTTGCGGATACGGTGACGATTTCGGTCTTGCGGTCGGTTGGCTTGTTCAAGGTTAGAGCTTTGGATTTAAGTCGGATTCGGATTGGATGGTTTTGCCCTCGTATTTCAAGGTCCAGCCCATAGAATTGGTTAGGATAAGCACTTTGGACAGTTCGCTCACGAGCCGGTTTTGCGCATTGGTTTTAAGCGTGGATTGATCTATTTTTTTGGCGAGGCTTTTACGCACCGAGGCGTTGATTTTATTATAATCTTCTCCGGTGAAAGCGTTGAATTTGCTCTGTTCTACGTCGTAGAATTTGATGTCGGGACTGATCTTGATTTCTTCTTTCGGAATGTTCAGGATGGTGATGGTCTTGTTCTTTTCATCGATATCGTACTTGACCTGGCGCAGGTCGTAAGACACGGTTACATCGGCATTCACGACAAGCAACGCCTTTTTCTTGAACGACAACATTCCTGCAAAATAATCGTCCTGGTCTTTATAGGTGAGCACTTGCGCAAAATGGCCTTCGGTGACGACGAGTTTGCCTACGTTGACGATTTGCTGCTGGATCAGGTTGGTGTTGTACTCGGTAGATTCGCTGTCTTTCTTAAACTCGCAATAGCGGAAGAGCAAAATCGCCGCAATGGTGCCGACGATGAGGATGAGTATTTTTTTAAGCATTATTTTTTTTATAAAGCTACGAAAAAGTCGAAAGTCAAAAGTTGAAAGTCAAAAGAAAATAGATTGCAAAAAAACGGTAGTTCTGCTTTTCCCTTCCGCCTTTCAACTTTTCTCTTTCGACTTTCGACTAAATCAAATTGTTATTCCTCGCCTTCTGCACGGCCTCGAGTTTGCTGTGCACCTGTAATTTGGTGTAGATGTTTTCAATATGTCGGCGGATTGTACTCGGCGACAAAATCAAATTGTCGGCGATTACCGTGTAGGTGAGGCCTTTGCTGAGCTGCTCGAGCACATCGATTTCACGCGGCGTAAGCTTGATGTCTTCTTGATCGATACGGTTTTCAAAATCGATGGGATTGCGCAGTAATTTTAAGGTCTTGAAGGCAATGGATGGATTCATCGCTGCGCCGCCGTTGAGTGTTTCTGTTATCCCGTCGTAGAGTTCTCTTGGGTTGACATCTTTGAGCAGGTAGCCATCGGCGCCAGCCTTGATCGCGTTGAAGATGTTCTCATCATTGTCAAAAACCGTGAGCATGATGATTTTGATGTGTGGATATTTGGATTTCACCTGGAGGGTCGCTTCAATCCCATTCATTTCGGGCATTTCAATATCCATCAGGACGAGGTCAATGTTGTGGTTGGCTTCGAGTTTCTGTAGCAATTCCTTACCGTCGTTGGCGGTAAACTTGCAATTGACATCCTCAAAAAAAGCCAATTTTTCAAGAATGGTTTTCTGTAAAAAGATGTTGTCATCTACGATTACGAGCTTTTTCATATCGATTTTGGTTTAGGGAACGAGGCCATAACAGTGGTTCCTTCTCCGATTTGGGATTGCAGTTTAAAATCACCTCCGATTTCCCTGATACGCTTTTTCATGTTAAGCAAGCCATTTCCGGTGGAGGTGTCGCCGATGTCAAAACCAATCCCGTCATCAGAGACTTTAATGTCAATTTGGTCGCCGTTGCTTTTAATGGTAATGTCTACCTGTTTGGCATTGGCGTATTTGATGGCATTGTTAATTGACTCCTGTATGGTGCGATAGACATTCATCCCTACGATTGAAGGGAGTTCGAGTCGGCTCAAATCGGCGTCGATTTCAAATGTAAACTGGATACTTTCCTGCGCTTTCTTTGCCTTTTCTATAAAGTTCATGATGCGCAGTTTTAGATCTTCAAACAAAATCGCACTCGAGTTCATGGCCCAAATCGTGTCGCGCAGCTCTACAATTGTCGATTTGGTAAAATTGCTGATGCGGTCTAGTTTCGAGTTCAGGTTGGGATTTTCAATCTCAAAACCGTACTTGATATTGTCTACACTCGATATGATAAAAGTGAGCTGCGCACCGATGTTGTCGTGCAAATCGCGTGAAATGTCAAGCCGCTGTTGCTGGAGTTTGTTTTGCGTTTCAATCTTAGAGATGGCGAGTTTGAGCTGGCTTTCCTGTTCAAGCTGGCGATTTTTGAGCTTCTGCTGGCGGTAAATCAGCCAACCAACAAGCCCTACAAACGTGGTAAAAACGCCCAATAGCAGCAGCTGGGCATTTTTCTGTCGCGCCTCGGCTTCTTTTTCAAGTAACAGCTTTTGTTTTTTTTCTGCCTGGTATTTGGTTTCGAGTTCGGCGGTTTCAAAAGCCACCTGATTTTCAATGTTCTTGTTTTGCAGTTCCTTGTATTTTTCTGTGTAATACGACGCGCTTTCGGGCAAGTTGAGATTGGCGTAGATTGGGATCAACTCAAGGTACATCGACGCTATGTATTCCTGTTCATCAAGTGCCTGCATCATGCGGATGCTTTTGAGATAGGTGTTCTTTGCTTTGGTAAAGTCCTTTTGAATGGCGTAGGCTTTGGCGAGACTGAATTGGATCAGCGCCAAATCGGCATCCGAATTCACCCGTTCCAGGATTCTTTGACCCTGTTGGAGCGTGGCGATCGCCTTTGCCGATTTCATGGCATTGTAAAGGCTGCCCAAATTGTTGTAGGTATTGCCCAGAATCAACGAATCACCGGCTTTTCTGCTTAGGACAATCGATTGCTTGAAATAGTTCTCGGCCTCGCCATAGGCTTTGGTTTTTTTACAGACATTCCCAAGATTGTTGTACGCCATGGCAAGTTGTAGCTCTTGACCCGTTTGGCGCCGGTAATCGGCCACTTCCTTATAAATGGCAATTGCTTTGGGGTAATTGCGCATGTCCTCGTATAAAACCCCGATGTTATTTTTTAAAAAATCGGTATATTTTTCATTCTGCTTACTTTCATAATAACGCAACGCCTTGAGGTAGTAAATCATTGCTGTATCCAGTACTTGCTGCCGCTGGTATACGCCACCGATGTTGGACCAGTTGGAAGCCATGCCTTCGCGGTCATGCAATTGAGTACGAATGCCTAGTGATAACCGGTAGTATTTTTTGGCGAGTACAAAATTCCCCTTGGCCAGGTAAACTGCTCCGAGGTCACTGTAAGCTTGCCCGATGGCTTTGTTTTGCTTTGACTTTTGAGCAAACGCCAAAGCCTTTTTACCGTAAGCCACGGCCGAATCGGTGGAGATATTGGCGTAATACCATGTAAGGTCGGCATAAATTGCGGGAAGTTTGCGGGAATCGCGTTCGGTTTTAAGCCGCTGCTTCAGGCTGTCGACGATTTGCTGCGGCGACTGTGCACGACTGCCGTTTCCTATCAAAGCAAAACACAAAACGAAACATATTTTTCTTATCATCGCCAAGACGTTTAGTGACGCTGTTAAATTTAAATGAAATGACTGAAATAATTGGCGCTCCAAACCTTTATTTGGCGGGCATCACTTTTGCACCAATCTTTAGCAAGCCGTATATTGTTATGTTTACAGAAAAAAAAGATATTTTCTTAAAAGGGAATTTGCATATTCATTAGGGATACGATGACCCCTTCCCCTAAAGCAATTTACGAAATTCCAAAACAACTGCATTCCAGAAATACCCCATCAAATGTTAAAACCAGGACCATTTGAGCAGCAAACTAAAATTCAAAAAATCCCCAACGAAAAAATACGGCACGAAGCCGTATTCTTAGCCAAAAACTAAAAAAACTATACCTCTATGGTTTTTTCAACTTAAAAGTACCTTCGGTAATTTGCACCTCATCGGTCGAGTCCTCGTCATTTTCGGGCGCAATCGCATGAAAAGTGCCTTCAATCTCGGTATCGGTAACCGATGTAACCACCACCTCGCCGGCACCTCTCACCGAAGTGTACGCGTGAAACGCAAAACCTGGCCCCAATCTGGTGAAATTCACATAACCATAAGCCGGGTTGTTGCTGCCTGAAAGATAAGTGCCTTCGCCGGTATAATTCGGGATTTGAATCTGGATTGAATTCCCGGTAGAAGTACTGCTTTGGATATTCAAAGTACCCGCGTTTAACGTTGCGGCGGGCGTCACATAAGGTGAGTTGGCATAATCAGCGCCGTCTACTTTGGCTTTTACAAAGTAATTTCCGGATGGAACCACCGGCACATTATTGTTGTTGTCATCATCGCTGCTGCAGGAAGCTGCTACGAATACGGTTGCTAATAGCAAAATTTTACCAATTGATTTGAGCTTGTTCATGATTGTTGTTTTTTGAATTATTTAATAATCCAAAATTCAATATATGGTGGGAGTGGTACAATAGGTCAGTTGCCCTATTTAGTCGAAAGTCAAAAGAGAAAAGTCGAAAGTTAGAAATTGGAAGAGAAAAATGTGAGGAAGGTTAGACCGGTTGCAACCGCAATACAAGCAAACCCACCAAAACGTCATAAAACCCAGCCTCTAGTAGCCATTCGACTTTTATTCCGCTGCGCTCCATACAACTCGGCTGTGCCTCGGGTTGACTTCTCTCTTTAGACTTTCGGCTTTCGACTTTTGACTTTCGACTTTTGACTTTCGACTTTCGACTAAATCAATTTGCTGTTTTTGGCTTTCTGGATCGCCTCCAACTTATTGTGCACTTGCAATTTGGTGTAAATGTTCTCAATGTGTTTGCGCACCGTACCCACCGACAGGAACAAATTGTCGGCAATCAGGTTGTATTTTAGCCCTTTGCTGAGCTGTTCAAGCACCTCTATCTCGCGTGTGGTGAGCTTCACGGCTTCGGGATCGGGAACCGTATCAAAATCTATGGGATTTCTAAACAACCGGAGCGTCTTGAGTGCTATAGATGGCGTCATCGTTGCACCGCCGCCCATCGTGTCAAGGATACCCTGTTGCAAATCCTTTGGATTGACCTCTTTTAGCAAATAGCCGTCGGCACCGGCCTTGATTGATTTGAAGATGTTCTCGTCGTTGTCAAACACGGTGAGCATGATGACTTTGATTTGTGGGTATTTCTGTTTCACGATTTCGGTCGCTTCGATGCCATTCATGCCCGGCATCTCAATATCCATCAAAAGCAAATCTACGTTGTGGCTTTGCTCGAGTTTGGCCAACAGATCAACACCGTTCACTGCGGTGAACTTAATCGAGAATTCGTCAAAAAAAGACAGTTTCTCCTTGACGGCCTTGAGCAGGAACGTATTGTCGTCTATAATGGCCAGTTTAATCATGCGTGATTGGGTAAAAGCAGTAAAATGGTTGTTCCTTTTTTGTATTCGGAGCGCAGGCTGAAAATGCCGCCGAGATCCTCGATGCGTTTCTCCATATTGATAAGCCCGTTACCTTTCTCGATCTTATCCTGGTCAAACCCGATACCATTGTCTGTAATGTCGATGGCAATCTTGTCTTCGTTAAGCGTTACCGCAATGCTGATGGCAGTCGCCTCGGAGTATTTGATGGCATTGTTCACCGCTTCCTGTATCGTGCGGTAGATGTTCATGCCCGAAACCGATGACAGTTTAAGGCCTCCCAGTTGTTCGTCAATCGTAAACCTGAAATCGATTTCCTCGCGCGCATCTTTGGCCTTCTCTATAAAATTCAGGATTCGGGCACGCAAATCTTCGAAAGTGATTTCGTTTGAATTCATCGCCCAGATCGTATCGCGCAGTTCTACAATGGTGGCTTGGGTGAAATGGCTGATGCTTTGCAGTTTGTTGTCGAGTTTGGCGTTGCCGATGTCAAAAGCGTACTTGATATTGTCTACCGACGAAATGATAAAAGTAAGCTGTGCCCCGATGTTGTCGTGCAAATCGCGCGAAATAGCAAGCCGTTGCTCCTGCAATTGGTTCTGGGTCTCAATCTGCGCAATTGCCGATTTGAGCTGGAATTCCTGTTGCTGCTGGCGGTTTTTTATCCGTTGTTGGCGATAGATAAGCAAGCCTACCAGCGCAATAAAAAAGGCGAGCGTCGCAATAACCACAATGAGGTTGGTTTTGGCGCGCGACTCGGCCTCTTTTTCAAGCAGTTGTTTTTCTTTTTTGGTGGTCTGGTATTTCGCTTCGAGTTCTGCGGTCTGTCTCAGCGCATTGTCGTTGAGCAGTTGCTCTTTGAGCTCGGCGTATTTGTTGGCGTAGAAGATGGTACTATCGGGCTGGTTGAGCCGGGCATACACCGGGACCAGCAAATTGTAAACATAAAGTAGGTCGCCGCGGGATTCTTGCTGTTCAAAAACCTTTTTAATATCGAGCAGCATTTGATTGGCCTCACGGTACTTGCCGGTGTTGATTAACAATTTGGCCTGATTGATTTTAAGACTTGCCTTGTCGAGGTCGGAATTGAACTGCTCCCGTTCCTGCTGCGACTCGGCGTACAACTGCAAGGCTTCTGCATTCTTTTTCTGCCCGGCCTTGATGTTGCCGATGTTGTTGTGCAAGCTTTGAAGCGCCTTCTTATCGCCCGTCTTTTTGCAAGCCGCCATGCTTTTGTCGTAGTACTGCATGGCCTTCAGCGTGTCCTTCATCTCAAGGTAAACGTTACCCATATTGAGACACGAAATACAAAGTCGATCCGTGAGTTTGTTTTGCTCTTCATACTTTATCCCTTGCCCGATATAAGCGATAGCCTTGGGATAATTTTTCATTTCCCTAAATATATACCCCAGATTTTCCTTGGTCACGTTGACGATAAGTTCGTTTCC
>Ga0116158_10001391_pt1 | contig 22066 bp, 16 predicted proteins | sample AD_UKC052_MetaG_FD_89883 | JGI IMG/M metagenome (GOLD analysis project Ga0116158, IMG submission 89883) | Active sludge microbial communities of municipal wastewater-treating anaerobic digesters from USA - AD_UKC052_MetaG | ecosystem: Engineered > Bioreactor > Anaerobic > Digestate | place: USA... | reverse complement strand
GGGTACAACCGGGATGGGAAGAAGGGCAAGAAGCAGATGGTGGTGGGACTCTTGACCGACGGGGAGGGAGAGCCCTTGTCGATCCAGTTGTATCGGGGCAACACGAATGATCCGCCGACGTTCTTGGACGCGGTGGAGAAGCTCAAGGTGCGCTTTGGGGCGGAGGAGGTGGCGTTGGTGGGTGACCGTGGGATGATCAAGGCGCTGGGCAAGCAGGCACTGGGGGAAGCGAAGTTTCGGTATGTGACGGCGCTGACCGAGCCCCAAGTGCGGGCATTGCTCAAGGCGGGGAAGCTGCAGATGGAGTTGTTCGACGAGAAGCCGGCTGAGGTCGAGGTTGGAGGCAAGCGTTATGTGCTGCGGCGCAATCCGCAGACGCAAGCCCGGGAGGGGGCGCGGCGGGCGGACCAATGGCGGCGGGTGCGAGAGTGGATTCGCAGGCGCAACGAGCAAGTGAAGCAGAAGAAGCGCAGTGATCCTCAGAGTTCGCTACGGCAGGCGCAAGCGCGGTTGGCCAAGTACCGGCTCACGGGCTGGGTGAGAGTGCGGTTGGAGGGGCGCGAGGTTATGTGGCAGGAGGACCAGGGGGCGCGGGAAGCGGAGGCGCAACTGGACGGCTGCTACGTGGTGGAGAGCGATCTGCCGGCCAGGGCGGCGACGACGCAACAGGTGCATGATCGGTATGTGAGCTTGACGGCGGTGGAGCGGGACTTTCGGACCTTGAAGACGGGGCTATTGAAGATTCGACCGGTGTTCCTGCGCAAGGAAGGGCGAACGCGCGGGCACGCGCTGGTGAGCTTGCTGGCGTTGAAGGTGGCACGAGAATTGGACCGACGGATGGCGCCCTTGGGGCTGACGGTGGAGGATGCCATCGAGCGTCTCAAAGGGGTACGGTTGGTGCGGTTGGGAGAACCAGGAATGGGATTGTGGCGATTGCCCAAACACTATCAGGTGGTGCAGGCCGAGGTGCTGGAGGTGTTGCCAAAACTGGCTGCGCCCGTGTTGTCTCTAGGAAAAGCCAACATTCGAAGGCTAAAGAATCCACGTAAAGGCCGCTCAAATAAATGACTTACACCGGCTCAGACCCGGTCGGAAAAGTGCAGCCAATGGGGGAAGACCAGCCGGACGGACAGCGCGCATGCCGCAGGCGTTCCCGCTGACTCCCCACTCCATCCATGCTCTCCGCCTTCATCGCGGCATGCCTGTTCTCGGCATCGATCATCGCCGCCGACCGTTCGGCCCGTCTCCTGGGAAGTCATGCAGCCAATTTCTGGCGTGTCGTGGTGGCGGTTCTCCTGCTGGGATTCTGGGCGCACGGATTCGGTCGAGGGCTCGGCGGCGGGGTCTTTCTGCTCTTCTTTCTGAGCGGGTGCATTGGATTTGGCTTTGGCGACATGGCCTTGTTTCTGGCCCTGCTCCGCCTCGGACCCCGTCTCAGCGCCCTGATGATCAATTGCCTCGCCGCGCCATTCGCGGCCGCGATCGAGTGGGCCTGGCTCGGCACGCGTCTTTCCCTCGTTCAGAGTCTGTGTGGAGTGCTGATTCTGGGCGGCGTGGCGCTCGCTTTGTTGCCGGAACGCCGCCAGACCACACCGCGTGGCGCTCGAGCGGCGGGGATCGGATTCGGAATCATCGCCGCCCTGGGACAGGGCGGAGGCGCGGTGCTGAGCCGCAAGGCCTACGCCGTTGCCGCGGATATGGGCGAACAGATCGATGGAGGCACCGCCGCGTACCAGCGCATCCTGGGCGGCCTGATGATTGTCTTGATCCCGATGCTCTGGGCGATGCTGCATCAGAGTCTCAAGCCTCGTCCTGCCACGCCAGGCTGCCGTCCCCCGGGCACCAGAGCGGCCGCCACCAAATGGGTCATAATAAACGGCCTGGCCGGTCCCACCGTCGGAGTGGCGGCCTATCAATGGGCGCTCAAGACCACACCGGCCGGGATCGTTCTTCCCATCACAGCGACCACACCCTTGCTGGTCATTCCGTTCACCTACTGGTTCGAAGGCGACCGCCCCGGAGTCAACTCTCTGACGGGCGCCGTCGCCGCCGTGCTGGGCGTGATCGGGTTGACTTTGACTACGGGCTGACCGCCAGTCGCTCTTCGCCGGCTTCCGGACGCATCAGCACCCCCTGCTCCTTGTAAGGCCTGAGCATGAAATGCGTCGCGGTCGAAAGCACACCGTGAATAGTGGCCAACCGCTGCGCGACGAACATCGCCACGTCCCGCAACGAATCGCCGTCGACTATCACCAGCAAATCGTACGCCCCCGACATCAGGTAACATGACCGAACTTCGGAGTATTTCGCAATCCGCTCCGCAATGCGATCGAAGCCGCCCTCGCGTTCCGGCGTGATTTTGACCTCGATAACGGCACGAACCCCGTCTGCGCCCAACTTCTCCTCGTTGAGCACGGCCTGGTAGGCGAGAATCACCCGGTCCTGCTCATATCCCCGAATCCGCTCGGCAACCTCGGCCTCCGTAAGGTTCAGCATCGAGGCCAATTGAGCGGGTTCGAGCGCAGCGTTGTCGCGGAGCAATTTCAGCAAGGCATCCATGACCTGAGGTTTACCCTCCTCGAGCCCGGGCGCAAAGCTAAAACAGACCACTCACTAGTCATCGAGTCTTGTCCACCCCGAACCCGAAGACTCCAGAGAGACCCTATGCGGGCCCGGTTGCGGTTCCTCGCAAAGCATGTGAAATCACCTGCCTAAACGACCGGTTCCGGCGTGGCGGTCGAACACGGACTCGCCCCGGCGCCCGGGATGCGATGTAATGCCCGTGTGACGATGCATTCGGACTATCAGCTTGTGCGGCTCGCAAACGGGGCGTTCAGCATCCGCGACCGCGCGGCGGGGGAGACTTTTCACCCGGTGATCGGACCGCGAGCCGAAGCCGAGGCCCTGTATGTGCGTCCTTTGCGAATCAGGGAACGGCTGCAAAGCGAGTCCGGCGAATTCGTGATTTGGGATGTCGGCCTGGGAGGCGCGGCCAACATCGCAACGGTTTTGCGCTCGGTGCAGGATCTGCCGGGCCGGCTTCGCGTTGTCAGTTTCGACCGCACGCTCGAAGGATTGCGGTTCGCCTTGAATCACGCGCACGACCTTGAGTACTTCGCCGGCTGGGAAGACGTCTGCTCCGCTCTCCTCGAACACCGTGCGATCTCCCTCGCGCGCTCCGCCCTCAAACTCGATTGGGATCGGCACCTGGGAGATTTCCCTGTCCTGCTCGGGCGCCCCGAGGCCGCGGCCTGGCCGAAGCCGCATGGGATTCTCTTCGACGCCTTCTCGCCGGCCAGGAACCCGGACATGTGGACGGCGCCGCTCTTTGCAAGGCTGCACGAGATTCTCGATCCGCGGCGGCCCTGCATGCTGGCGACCTATTCGCGCAGCACCATGCTGCGCGTGACACTGCTGCTGGCCGGCTTTCACGTCGGCATCGGAGGCGCGACGGGCGAGAAGGAGGAGACAACAATCGCGGCCAACACAGGCGACCTGATCGAGCATCCGTTGGACCGGCGCTGGCTGGGGCGCGCGCGGCGCTCGCGCAGTGCCGAACCGCTCAGAACACCGCATTACCGCCAGGCTCCCCTCAGCACCGAGTCCTGGGATCGACTGCTGACGCACCCGCAATTCCGATAGTCGCGGTCGGTCGGGTGAATACCTCGACGGTCTGAGGTGGAGCCTCGCTAGACCTCCTCCACCTCCCGAACAATATAGCCGCCCGATTTCTCGTCCGGCTCCAACCTCAACAGCCCGCGCTTCTCCGCCTCGCGCAGGAGATCGTTGAAACTGCGGAACCCGTGGGCCCGTTCGTTGAAGCCCGGATTCCTGCGTTTGATGGCCTGCTTGATCATCGAGCCCCAGACCGGCTCATCCTCCTCCCGCTCCTCGAGCACGGCGTCGAACGTCGTCATCAAATGCTTGAACGCGTCGTCGGGCGGAGGACCTCCGCCGGCGTCGGAAGTCCGCGCGGTCTTGGCGGGCGTCGACGGCACGCGGCTCCGCTGGCGGGCTTTGACCGACTCGGCACGGACGAGATCGTCGTAGTAAAGGAACTCGTCGCAGTTGTTGATGAAGAGGTCCGAGCTCGAACTCTTGACACCCATTCCGATCACGGTCTTGGCGTTCTCGCGCAACTTGCTGACCAGCGGCGAGAAGTCCGAATCGCCGCTCAGGATCACGAACGTGTCGACGTGGCCTTTGGTGTAACAGAGGTCGAGCGCATCCACCACCATCCGGATGTCGGCGGAATTCTTGCCGGACTGGCGCACGTGGGGAATCTCGATCAGTTCGAAGGCGGCCTCGTGCAAATCCCTCTTGAACTCCTTGTAGCGGTCGAAGTCGCAGTACGCCTTCTTGACCACAATATGCCCCTTGAGAAGCAGACGCTCGAGAACCTTGCGGATATCGAAGCGGGGATGGTGGGCGTCCCGCGCTCCCAACGCGATGTTTTCCAGATCCAAAAAGACCGCCATTGTGGCGTTCACATCTTGTGCTCTCATGTCGTACTCCCCGACACCCTATCGCACCGCCGGCCATTGTGCACGCACGATTCACCGCAATGGCGGATCGAGCGTCAAAACGAACTGGTTCTGCGGGTCTGTCTTGTGCACGCCGGAGAGAGGCGAGTAGGCCTTCACCCGAACAGTCCGTCCGTCGGGCAAGAACTCGATCAGCCGCAGCACCGCTTCGCCTCCCTGGGCCTGCATCTGATAATTGACGAGCATCTGATGCACGACTTCGCCGAAATCGTTGGCGGTCGAGAGCCGGCCCAGCCCGTCGTTCAGCACGTGGCCGCTCAAGACCAGAACGAAGCCCGGATAGACCTTCACCAGCTTGCGCCAAAGCTCCTCTCCGTCGTTCGTGCCGTCCGGAGAGCTGCCGATCGGATACCCATGAGGATTCCAGCTCTGCGCGGTCCCCTTGCCCGCCCAATCGTAGCGGGTGTCGTCGCTGTACGTGTAGGCGTGCGTGATCAGGATCTTCTTGCGCGAAGGGTGCTGGGCGGCGATCTGGCCGGCCCAGGCTACAACACTGTCGCGCGGACCGAACTCGAGGGCGAGCAACAGCCAGTCGACGCCGCCCGCGCGGAACAGATGATAGCTGTTGTCGAGCCGGCCCGGTTCCATCACCCCGCCGAAGGTCGGCCAGGCGGCGCAATCCGCCACGGGAAAGAAAGTGTGCAATTGCGTGCCGCGATTCTCGGTTCCGCCGTTGGCGCCGTAATCGTGATTGCCCGGCACCAGCGCATAGGGCACGACACCATCGAGCAGCGAGAGAGCCGATTTGGCGTTCTGCCACTGGTTGCTGGTGTTGTTGTTTGTAATGTCGCCCAAGTGCAGAACATACTCGATACTGTAGCGATCCCGATTCGCGGCAATCCATCGGGTCTGGTCCATGAAGAGATCGGGATAGCGCATGGCGTAGATCTGCGTGTCCGGCAGAACCGCCAAGGTCCACGAGCCGGGCACGAAAGGCAGTGCCCCCGGAGACCCGCCCGGCTGTTGCAAACGCCAAAACGCCTGGGCCCCCGCCGGCACCGAGGATGTGAAGCGCGCGGCGAACTGCGCCGTCGCAACGGTGGACCAATGGGCGAGGTCGGCGGCCACCTGCACGCCATAGCGTGTGCCGGTGTTGTTCGATATCGAGAGGATGCCACGCCCGCCGCCCAACTCGAGCCCGGTGATTCGCAAGATGTCCGGCACCTTCGGGTGCGTGCCATTGACATACTCCTCGCGGTTGGTCCGGCCGTCGCCGTCTGCATCCTCCTCAGGCATTGCCTGGAGATCGCCAAAATAAATCCGCTCCCAGTCGTCCGCCAGCCCGTCGCGATCGGTGTCGGGAGTGAACTCCGCAACAAGTTCCCGCGGCCGATCCATCGTCACATGCAGCGCGGGCGAACCTGAGACGGAATCGCCCGTCCACCCGGCAAATAGGTAGCCGTCCCGCGGCTCAGCCGAAACGAACACGTCCGCGCCCTGCGGAAACCACGAGATGGGCGGATGTGACACAGCGCCTCCCGGACCGGCAACAAGCGAGAGCCGGCACTCCGTTTGCCAAATCCAGTGCAATCGCGACGGATCATCGAGCGTGAATACGACGTTCGACCCGCTGCCGCGCGCGGGCACAGAGCCAGAGCCGGTCCAGCCGACGGGCACGCGGCGCAGGCCCGCCGCCTCGAGAGTGATCCCCGCCCGGGCATCGACCACAGCGCCCGGAGACGAGCTGTTCAGACCCCGCGGAGGGCTTGGCGCCCCGTAAGGGGAGGAGACATACAGCGTCGCCCCATCCTGAACGGTGATCCAGTCGAACTCCGTTCGGGACATCGCCCAACTGAGCAGCCCGATCTTTCCATTGCTGACTCCGCTCAGAGTCATCGGCTCGTACGTGTAGACGTCAGCCGCACCCTCCGGATCGGCGATCACCGCAACATCGAGTCTGTCCCCGCCGATGGTGGCCACAAGGTCGTAGGTCTGGCCCGCCACGGGGTTGTACCGGACCGGATTGTCGCGGTAGACCTCGGTGTAAGCCCGATCCACGCACTTCTGCACGGAGAGACCGGGGGGGACGCCGACCGTCGAGACCTGCGAGCGCAACGCGATGCGATAAAAGTTCGTCTCGTCCCGGTAACGCACAAGCAGGCCATGCCCGTCGTCGTCCCACGGCGTGACTCGGAGAGCGACGGTGTAGTTCGTCCAGCCCGCATCGCCGGCAACCAAGACCGGGCCGGTGAAGTCCACCTGGCCGGCGACATCGTTGCCGCCAAACGCATCGCCGCTTTCCGTCAGCACACCATACGATCCGGCCTCTCCCAACGAGAGCGACCACACTGCCTGCCCGCTCCCGCCCGTCAACGCCCTGCTGCCGTTGGCGCGCGGCGGAACCACCGGAGTCCACTCGGACAGGGCGTTCGGGTCGCCGGCCAGGCCGACGGATGCGAGACGCAAGTCCTGAATGCGAAATCCGTTGGGGGTGCCGCCGCTCATGCCCCACGTGAACAGGCCCACCTTGCCGTTGGCCGCTGAGGGCAACGGTTGATCGGCCACCAGGGGATAGACCCGCAGCACGCCGGTTGGGTTGTCCACAACGGTCAGGGTGAGGCGATTCGCCGTGCTGACTGACACTGTGACGTCGAACGGCTGCCCCGCCGTGTTGACGAAAGTCGGCGTATAGCCCGGTGTGCCCGCGCCGAACAGGTTGAATGTGACGCCGTTCACCTTTCGATCCACACTCCAGCCCGTCCATGGGAAACCCGCGGTCCGCAACTGCCGGGCGAAGGTGACGCGATAGAAGTTCTGGTCGTCCTGGTAACCAAACACGAGACCGAACCCATCATCATCTCCGGCGGTCAGGCGGGCGGTGTAGGTGAAATTCACCGCGGTGACGGCATCGTTTATGAGCATCGGCGCCGTGGCGGTCGGGGAATGGGACGAACTGTCGGTGTAGATGTTGCTCTGCTCGAAGAACGCCCCGGTCACGATGTCGTATTGCCAGCGAAGCGGCCCATCCAGATAGGCCCCGGCAGGCCGCACCGCGGTCCAGCCCGGGAAGCTGCGATCGAAATCGTCTTCGAATAGGACGTCCGCGGCCAGCGGCCAAGCGCTCGCCAGCGCGAGAGCGAGCCATCTCCCCAAAGAGGCCATGCCGCGCGCTTTGCGCAGTCTCGTGTCCAAATGAAAGGGCGAGCCCGCGTGTGGATGACTGCTGCTTAAAAGAACGATCGAGTGCATTGTGACGTTCGGTTGCAGTGCGATTCTGCGATGAGAATCGCGTGTCTGCCCACAAAAGGCAATGCATCGCGCTTCGCGGATTGACCTTTCCGAGGCGAGGCGCTAACAAGCAGCCCGAGTTTATGAAGATCAACCTCTGTCGTTCGAAATCGAGTCGGCTCCTCTCCATTGCGGTTGTCCTTGGTGCGCTCGCGGCGGGCGCTTCGGCCCTGGCCGCGCCCCCTCCCGGTTTTACAGCCCTGTTCAACGGCCGCGACCTGTCGGGGTGGCGGGGTGGAGACACATTCGATCACCGCAAGTTGCTGGCGATGCCCGCGGAACAGCGGGCGGCCCAGATCGCCAAGTGGAACGAGTCCATGAAAGCCCACTGGCGGGCCGAGAACGGGCTGTTGGTCAATGACGGACACGGAGCGTACGCCACCACCGAGAAGGACTACGGCGATTTTGAACTGCTCGTCGATTACAAGACCGTGCCCAAGGCCGATTCGGGCATCTATTTGCGCGGCGTGCCGCAGGTCCAGATTTGGGACTCGACCGAGGAGGCGAAGTTCAGCATCGGCGCCAACAAGGGATCGGGCGGCCTCTGGAACAACAGTCCGGGCGCCCCGGGCAAAGACCCGCTGATTCTGGCGGACAAGCCGTTCGGCGAATGGAATTCGCTGCGGATCATGATGGTGGGTTCGCGGGTCAGCGTCTGGCTCAACGACAAGTTGGTGGTCGATCACGCTGTGATGGAGAACTACTACGACCGCAAGGTCTGCGTGCCGGCCCGAGGCCCCATCCAACTCCAGACCCACGGCGGAGAGATCTCATGGCGAAACATCTACCTGCGCGAGATCGGCGCCGCCGAAGCCAACCAGATTTTGGCGCGCAAAGGCAACGACGGTTTCGAGACAATCTTCAACGGGCGCGACTTCAGCGGCTGGGCCGGGGCTGTTGCAAACTACGAGGTCAAGGACGGCGCCATGGCCTGCAGACCTGGCAAGGGCGGAACGGTCTACACCGAGCAGCAGTACGGGGACTTCGCGGTGCGCCTCGAGTTCAAGCTCCCCAAGGGAGGCAACAACGGCCTCGCCATCCGGTACCCGGGCAACGGGGACGCCGCCTACGCTGGCATGACCGAGATCCAGGTGCTCGACGACAATTACGAGCAGGCGACGGGCCACACGATCGACCCGCGCCAGGCGCACGGGTCGGTCTACGGAATGATCGCCGCTCAGCGCGGTTACCAGCGTCCGATCGGCGAATGGAATTTCCAGGAAGTGACCGTCCAAGGCTCGCGCGTGCGGGTCGAACTCAATGGTTTCGTGATCCTGGACGGCGACGTGGCGACGGTGAAGGAGTTCATGGGCAACACGCCGCATCCGGGCAAGGATCGCACCAAGGGGCACTTCGGTTTCGCCGGCCACAACGACCCCGTCTGCTTCCGCAACGTGCAGTTGAAACCGCTCGACTGAGGCGCGATCCGCCTCCTCGACACAATTCACTCCGCCGACCGTCTGTCGGCGGGGTGCGGGCCATTCAAGAGGCGCAGTTCCTCCTGCAAACGCTCGAGGGGCAGCCCCACGACGTTCGAATACGATCCCACGATACCAGCCACCAGGTCGCTCCCGCGTTGCTGGATGGCATAGGCGCCCGCCTTGTCGAGGGGATTCACCGCCGCCAGGTAGGCCTCGATTTGCTCCGGCGTCAAAGGCAAAAACGTGATGTTCGTCACCTCCGCAAAAAGGCGCTGCCTGCGAGCCCGCCAGTGCATGAGGCAAACCCCCGTGACCACCTGGTGCGTCCGACCCGCCAACTCCCGCAGCATCCGAGCCGCCTCCCCAAGGTCTTTCGGCTTGCCATACAGACGCCGCCCAAGACTCACCAGCGTGTCCGCCCCCAGCACGCGCTGATCGGGAAACTGCCTGGCGACATCACGCGCCTTGCGAAATGCATTCAGCATGCTCATTTCCCGCGCGGTGAGCTGCTTCTGGCGCACCTCTGCGACGCGGGCCGGGCATACCGCAAAATCGATCCGCAGCCCGCGAAGCAAGTCCTCGCGACGCGGCGACGCCGAGGCCAGGATTAGTGGATCATGGTCCATAGATTGCGTTCACATTCAACGGCTCAATGCGCACGGGGACTTTTCATTGGACTATGGACTGTGGCTGGTCTGAGGCGCGCCTCGCCAGGTAATGGCATTCGGGCATTTCCTGCAATCGTCTGGCGGCCTGCTCGGGGGTGATGTCACGCTGAGCTTCCGCCAGCATCTCGTAGCCAACCATGAACTTCTTGATGTGCGCCGATCGCAATAGCGGAGGATAGAAATGGGCGTGAAGCTGCCAATGGGTGGCGTCGTCCTCGCCGCCGGGCGCGCCGTGCCATCCCATCGAGTAGGGAAATGAGGTCTCGAACAAATTGTCGTAGCGCGTCAGGAGACGCTTGAGAACACCCGCCAGATCCGCCCGTTCGCTCGCATCCAGTTCAGGCAGGCGGCGGACGTGGCGTCGCGGCACAACAAGGGTCTCGTAGGGCCACAACGCCCAGAACGGCACCACAGCCAGCCAATGGTCGGAAGACACAACGACCCGCTCCCCGCGCTGGCGCTCGCGCTTGGCATAATCGATGAGCAGCGGCGTATCCTGCGTCTGAAAATAGGCGCGCTGCGAAGCGTCTTCGAGCCGCGCCTCGTTCGGCAGGCTTGACCCGGCCCAAACCTGACCGTGGGGGTGCGGATTCGAGCAGCCCATCATGGCGCCCTTGTTCTCGAAGATCTGGACCCAGCGGTATTCCCTGAGGAGTTCCGATGTCTGATCCGCCCACACATCCACCACCCGCTCGATGTCGGCCTGCTCCATCTCGGGCAGCGTCAAATCGTGGCGCGGAGAGAAGCAGATCACACGGCACGTCCCCCGGACCGATTCAACGCGCATCAGGAGATCATCGCCCGGCGTCTCCCCCAGCGGGGTCTCCGGGAGCAGCGCCGCAAAGTCGTTGGTGAACACGTGCGTGTGGGTGTACTGGGGATTATGCACGCCGTTGGCCCGGACGTTGCCGGGACAGAGGTGGCACTTGGACTCGTACTGCGGTCGCCGCTGGTCCGCCGTGTGCTCGCGATGTCCGTGCCACGGACGCAGCGTCCGGTGGGGCGACACGAGCACCCATTGGCCGGTCAGCGGGTTGCGTCGTCGATGCGGATGATGTTCGGAATGAGAACTCACAGCGGCGAGTCTCCTAGCCCGGATGTTTCACAAAGCCTCGCGGAGTCTGACATCCGGGCTCTGGCAAAACCGCGCCCAGAAAGCGAACCGGGAGCATTCTGTCGGCCCTGAGAATGGGCTCTCATGGGAACAGTGTGGTGCAGTTCTCTATCGCTCGAACCTGGCACGGTTTTGCTTCTCTAGCCCGCATACAAGACATCTTGCGCAATCTGACCGTCCTGTGCACCAACGGGGTGTACCACTCTCCGTAAACTTCTTTTCTTCTTGAAAGAAGTTTCATCCCGCAAAGGCCGTCAGTTGTGGCCCAATTTGGTTGCGGCTTTGCCGCGCTGCGCAATATGCGGTTTGGAAGCCTTTCCGGTCAAGGATTCTGCCCCGGCGCGATCAACACCACGAACTCACCACGCAACGCGCGCGCCTTGGCTCGCTCGATCAACTCAACCGGCGTACCGCGGAGGAATTCCTCGAACTTCTTGGTCAGTTCCCGCGCCAAAACGACCTGGCGCGCGGGGAAGACCTCGGCCAACTCGCCCAGCAGCCGCGCAACACGATAGGGCGATTCGTAGAGCACCAGCGTGCCCGGCACGCCGCTCAGACGATCGAGTTCCCTTCGCCGCTGCCCGGACTTGTGCGGCAGAAAGCCGACAAAGTGGAACTCGTCCGTCGGCAGCCCGCTGGCCGTCAGGGCCGCCACAAGGGCACACGGGCCGGGCACAGGCTCGACACGAAAACCCGCATCGAGCACAGCCCGCACCACCCGCTCGCCCGGATCGCTGATGCCAGGGCTCCCCGCGTCGGTGATCAGCGCGACCTTCCCGCCCTCACGCAGACGCTCTAGGACCTGTTCGCTGCGTCGCGCCTCGTTGAAATGGAAACAGCTCAGCAGGGGTCTGCGAATCTCGAAGTGATGCAGCAGTTGTCCCGAATGTCGCGTGTCCTCCGCCACCACGACGTCGCACTCGCGCAGCACCCGCAAGGCGCGACACGTGATGTCTTCGAGATTGCCGATGGGCGTTGCGACCAGATAGAGCGTGCCGGGACGCAGTTCAGGCAAGGCAGTCGATTCCATGCGCCCATTCATTCACGGAAAAGACGCCTTGGGGAGCATATTCCCCGCGCAAAGCGGTCAATGGTGGACTGCAAGGAACCATGGCGCGCTTGCGGCCCGGTTGAGGCGGAAAACGCGCTCTCTTCGCGTGTCTCGTGGTGGGGCTGAATGAAAGCTAACGGCCTTTGACCGATTGCGTGGGGCCTACTCAAGCCAATCAAACGCCTACTCAAAATCGCTTGAGTCGAGTTTGAGGTGACCAAGACCGTGCGGGTGGCATCTGGCTCGAGACAATCACCGTCACCAAACAGGACCTCGAGGAACTCGGCCCTCCGAGATTCCTCGTCAGCTCGGCAGTTTTGAGGGCACAGGAGCACGAAAAGAGCGGCGATTCCCAACCGCGTGTTCTCTGCATGCCTTGGTGTCTCTGCAGTTGAATCGCGCCGCGATCCGTGATCCCATGCTGAGATTGATCGCCGAACCAGTCGCCTCAACCACCGCCGCGCGTCTCCGTTTCGGATACGCCCGGCTGGTCGAATGCCGGATTCGCCGCCAGCGCAGGGGATTGAGCGCACTGGATGGTCTCATTCTGTTACGGGAACCGCCGAGCCGATACAGCCTATGATCTGTTGCTTCTCATTGCCATCCGAGTGGGAGATCGCCAAAGCCGTTCAGTGCCACGACCGGGCTGTGCCGGGACTGGGGTTGGCGTCCCGAAAACAAATCCATCGCATCATGGACCTTGCGTCGTCAGCTTTTGCCTGTTGCGCCGCGGCTCTCCTCCTGCCTGCGGCTTCAATGCATGTGAAAGCTGCAGCGGCGGCGGACAAGCCTGTGCCGCGCCTGGCCTTCGAGCCTCGGGTCGCCACACGACTGGAATTCGGAGGGTTCGTCGGCGAGCGGATCGAGGCGATGGTTGATCACTGGCTGCTTCGTGCCCCCGGGGCGAACCCCGGCATGCTCGAGATGTTCCGGCTGCGCGATCGGGAGCCCGCGCCGCAAATCGTGCCTTGGGCGGGCGAATTCGTCGGCAAATACCTGATCTCAGCCATCCAAACGCTCCCGTTGAGCGCTCGAGCAGATCTGCGCGCCCTCGCGTCGGACGTCGTCGCGCAACTGATCGCTACCCAGGCCGACGACGGCTATCTCGGACCGTTCCGCAAGCCCGAACGTCTGCGCGGGCACTGGGATCTCTGGAGCCATTACCACGCCTTGCTAGCGCTGCTCATGTGGCATGAGGCCACGGGCGATCCCGCCGCGCTCGCCTCCGCGCGTCGCGCAGCCGATCTTGTCTGCGCAACATATCTCGACACCGGACACCGGCTCCTCGATGCAGGCTCCGACGAGATGAATCTGGCCATAGTCCACGGCCTCGGCTGGCTGCATCGCGTCACGGGCGAAGACCGCTACCGCCGCATGATGGCCGAGATAGAGAAGGATTGGGAACGCGCCGGCGACTACCTGCGCACAGGGCTCGACGGACTCGAGTTCTGGCAATCGCCGCGTCCGCGCTGGGAAAGCCTGCACGATCTCCAGGGACTGGTCGAACTTTACCGTATCACGGCCGATGCCCGTTACCGGGAGGCCTTTGAGCATCATTGGCGCAGCATCGCGCGTTGGGACGCCCGCAACACGGGCGGTTTCTCGTCCGGCGAACAGGCCACCGGCAACCCCTACGCTCCGACCCCTATCGAGACCTGTTGCACCATTGCCTGGATGGCGCTCTCAATCGATATGCTCGCGCTTACAGGGGACCCGCGCGTGGCCGATGCGCTCGAACTCGCCACGCTCAACGCCTGGGCAGGCGCTCAACACCCCAGCGGACGCTGGTGCACATACAGCACGCCCATGGACGGCGCCCGTGAAGCGTCCGCCCACGCAATCGTCTTCCAATCCCGCGCCGGCACACCCGAATTGAATTGTTGCTCGGTCAACGGACCCCGCGGCTGGGGAATGCTCGCCGAATGGGCCGTGATGACATCAACAGAGGGCGTCGTCCTGAATTGGCTCGGCCCGCTCGTCGCCACGGTGGCCCTCCCCGATCAATCGCGTCTGACTCTCCGCGTCACCGGGGACTACCCGTGGCAACTCGAGACGGATATGGCCATCGAGCCCGAGCACGAACAGCCATTCACCCTCCGCATCCGCGTTCCAGCGTGGTCAACGGCCTTCTCGGCGACGTGCAACAACGAACTCCTGCCCCCGCCCGCGCCGGGCGCCTACCTGGCCGTCAACCGCGTTTGGCGCAAAGGCGATCGGGTGTCGCTGAAACTCGATCCGCACCTGCGCGCCGTCGCGGGGGCCCGCGAGGCTCGAGGATGCGTCTCGCTCTACCGCGGCCCCATCCTTCTCGCCTGGGACCAGCGACTGCATGATTTCGATGAGAACAATCTGCCGCCGATCGACCTGTCACGCCTGAGCCAAGCACGGGTTACAGCGGCCGACAATGCCGGCACACCTGCCTGGCGAAGACAGCTTGATCCGCGTCTGGTCCTGGACCTACCCACCGCCAATGGTCCCACGCTGCACCTCTGCGATTTCGCCAGCGCAGGGGCAACTGGCACGCGCTACCGCACTTGGCTCCGCGCCGAATCGCCATTGCCTCCGCCCGTGGTCACACGCACGCCCCGCGATGGCGCGCGCATTGCCGGTGGCAAGGTCGCGTTCCGTTGGACACGCACAGCCCGTCTCGATGATTCTGTTATTGCACAAACACTGCGAATCAGCCTCACCGAAGACTTCAGAACGCCGACGCTTGAACTGCCAGGCCTTCGCGAGGCCCAGACCCTGGTCGACATCGACGCCCGTTTCGAACCGGATCGTTGGTATTTCTGGGATATCGTCACGGCGAACGACGCAGGCCAAACGCGCAGCCCCGGCCCACCCGCGCGATTCCGAATCGACCCGAGTCTGCCGCCGGCACAGGAAACACTCGATCCGCCGCATGCGACAGGGCCTCGGGGCGAATGGGTGAGCGCCGCCCTCCGCGGCAACCCGACGCCGCAAGTTGGACAATGGCAACCATCGACCGGCTGGAGATCCGCGCCCGGACCCGACGGCGCCAACGATGGCGCTGTCGCCCTCGACGGCAACAGCGAACGCCTCGTCTACACTCTGGGCGGCTGGCCTGAAAACGACTATTCGCTGTCCATCCGATTCAAGATCCGGAGCCTGCCGTCCGGCCGAATCGGCCAGATCTTCAGCGCATGGTGCGCGCCCATGGATGATCCTCTGCGCCTGGTCATCGACGATGGGCGGTTATTTGCGCGGATCGAAGCAGGAAGCCTGACTTCGACCCAAGGAGTGCCGATCGAGCCCGGTCGCTGGCACCACGCCACCGTCGTCAAGGCCGAAGACCGATTGACCCTCTTCCTCGACGGCAAGGAAGTGACCTCGACCCCGGCGTCGGCGTTGATCTCGACACGAGCCACCGACTGCGCCTTGGGCGGCAACCCCCATTACACTGGCAACGAGTTCCTGGCGATTGACCTGGCCGACTTCGCCTTCTTCCCGCGCGCTCTGGGACCGGATGAAGTCGGAGCCCTCGGGAGAGCGGCGGCGTCCCAATCGGAGAGTCGATAGCGGGCCTGCGCTGACACGGAGGTCTGCAATACGGCTTCACGTTTTCACAGATTCCTTCATGAACCGCATCTCTCGGAGGGCCGATCCAGAGGATGCGGGTGAGGCCCAAACTGATGATCGTGATTGTCTCGATCCAGGGACTCCCCCCGCACCATCTCGCTCCGCAATGGCAGGAATCAGCGCCGACTCATCCCGCGATGCGGAACGGCAACAGCCGGTTCATGGCCTCCAAGAGGCATTGACTCGTTGAATGTCAAAGCTCTCCATGCGCCTGCCCACGCCAGCCACACGAGAGCGCGTGTACGGATCGGTGAGTGCCGCAATCTCTTCCGCCGTCAGCGCGCGGTCAAACACGGCAATCTCGTCGAGGCGCCCTTCCCAATTGAAATGACCGTCACAACGTCCGCCCACGAACAGCCGGTCGGACGCCGCAGATGAACCGGCCCCGACGGTCGTCTCGATCTCCGGCTGGGCATTCCCGTTCAGGTAAACCCGCACCGACGCGCCATCGCGAACCAGGACCGCATGGTTCCACGTCCATCGCTTGATTTCGGTCCGACCGCTCTGAATCGGACCGCCGTCCGTCTGGTCCCGGCTCGCGAAGACAAGCCTCCCGGGGGAACCCGCCGTGCCGCCAATCCCCAAATGGTCGCCGTCGGCCCCCGAGCCGTGAACCGCCCCCCGCGAGATCAGCCAACCCGTCATCGCTCGAGCCTCGGCCGGCATCCCATTCCAGAACCAGAGCGACACGGAATACCGATCGCCCAGACCTGCAAGCCGTGCCTCGAGGCGCCCGCCCGCGAAGTGAGCCGCGCGATTCATTTCTCCACCGGTGCAGAAGGCGTCGCCGCGCGGGCCATCGAGGAAGAACACGACGCCCGACTCGTAGAAGGCATCGCGATGATGGCCGGATGCGTCAACCGCCCGAGGTCCGGCAAACTCGTCGAGCCTCCAATAGGCGATCGGTCTGGCCTCGAGAACGGCCTGGGCCGCCGGCCCACAGGTTTGTTTGAACGGACGGCGCGGTCGTCCGGCAACGCCCTCGAGAAGCTGCAGCGCCGCCTCCGCGATTTTTGGTTCAGCGTCAATCTCGAGTCCGGCCGAGCGCGCGGGCCAGGTGTTATAGCCGCCCAGCACGTGCTGCTCGGGGGGCGGAATGTAGCCGTCGCCGCCATTGGCCAGATCCAGGACCATTGTACGCGGCAGCGGACTCTGGAACTTGATCTTCAATCCGGTCAGGGCGTAGGTCTCGGTGGGCGTTGTGGCGATGGCGATGTCGCCGATGCGCAGGGCCTGAATGACCACCTGGGTCGACTGCCATTGGTGGAGCAGCACTTGCTCGCGCGCATACACCTCGGTCGTGTCCTTGGGCGCGCGATCGCCCATGGCGGCGACAATGCGCTGCGCCCATTCGAGCCACTGCTTGTCCGGGACGCGGTACCTTAGAGGCAGACGGGTCTCGGCCATGGCCAGGTTGGCATCATCGTGATAGCGGATGGTCGCATAAGCGGCCCAGGCCTTTTCGAGCAAACCTTCGGTGTAACTCGCAATGGTCCAGTCCTCACCCCGCGAGCCGACAGGCTTCTCATAGTCGCGCAGCCAGATGTCCCCGCTGCAACCGTGTGACATCAGCGCCACAAACGCGGTCTCTCCCCCGCCCGCCTCGTCGGCCACTCGCCTCTTGAATCCCTCGCGGAACAAACCGTAGTAGTCGGCGCTCAGCGGTTCATCGGAAAAGTAGTGCATCGAAAAATTGGCGAGCACCGCCACAGGCCGCCCGTCCTGGGCGCGCAACGCCACCATCGACAAGGCCGGATCCTCGGGGCCGGAGGGACCGGTGACGTCGTCCCAGTTCGCGGCCGCGTGCATGTTGGCGCGCACGGTCGGGTTGCCAAAGGGGTCTTCGCCAATGCGATCCGGGCGTCGAATCCAACGGCGCGTCGCGGTGTACTCCGCCGCGTCCGCAACCGCCCAACCGACCTGAACCGGCTCGAGGTTCGCGTCCGCGACAACAATCGCCTCGGCCAGCCGCTCGCGCAGAATCGGCACATACGCCGCATCGGCCTCGGTGCCCAAACAGGCGAAGACCGACGGCGCGGAATGCGAATGGGTCGCCGCAATGAGCATGCGATTGGTCCGGATCGTTGTGCGCGCCGCGGCCAGTTGTTTGGCTTCATCCAAGAGCGAACGCGGCATCATGCAACTGTCCGCGATGACGATCGCCACACGCTCGCGCCCGTCATCGAGCACCAGCGCCCCGCACTGAATCGGCGTTCGAACCGTGTCGGCTGAGCGCGAGAAGAAACCGCCATTGACCAGAACGGGCAAGTGAGGCGGCGTGGCATCCACAACCGCCGCCCCAGCCCGCAGGGCGGCCTGGACATCGAGCGCGCTCAAAGGCAACAGGACACAAACGAGAAGAATGGCACGGATTTTGTATATGGACTGGATGAGGCTGTGATACACATCGCCCCAATGCGACTCCATGTACGGGTCCATGCCTGGGAATGGGCTCTTCATAAGACGGACCTTATCCCATTACGCATCGCCTGTCACCCCTCCGAGGATCATCTGAAGAAACATTTGCTCCGACGGCAATTCACCGGCACTCTGTCGCTCCTGCTGCATGAGCCGCGTGCCCGAACCCAGCTCTTCATCGACACAGGTGTCGCCTCCGACCGGGATCGACCGATTGCCTCCGGTCACGCCGCCGCACAAGAGTCTTCCGAGACTCGTGAGCGAGGTCCTGGACCACGGCGGCCCAGGCTATCTGCAATTCGCCATCACCAACCTCTGCAACGCCAAATGCGGCTTCTGCGGGTTTGCCGTGGACCGATTCAATCCGCGGCAGCGACGCAGTGTGACGCTCGACGAGGCCAGGGAGGTCATCGACATCTGCGTTCCCAACCACATCGGCTACCTGCTCTTCGTCGGGGGCGAGCCCATGGTGCATCGGGATTTGGGATCGATGGTGCGCTACGCGGCAGAGCGGGGTGTGCGACCGATGATTTGCACCAACGGTTCGCTCTTCACGGACGCCAATATGCTTGAGTTGGCCCGCAACGGCCTGACCGGCGTCATCATGTCGATCGACGCCCCCGATGTGGCGCGGCATGAGCGGAACCGGGGCCTTCCCGGCGTGTGCGAGAAGATCAGCCGCGCCAATGCGGCGTTCGCAAAGCTCGGTGTGCAGAGCACGGCCAGTGTGACCGTGAGTCGGCTGATCGAGGATTACTCGAAGCTCCCGGCCTTCCTGCGGAGCCTGGGTTTCACCAGTTGCACCTTCAGCTATCCCCTGACAACGCTCGGCTCGACTTACCTGAGCTTCAGCGACTCGCAGCTCGTGGCCTACCGCAAAGAGGAACTGATCGAGGTCTTCGAGCAGATCAAGCGGATGAAGCGCGAAAGCGGATTCCCGATCGTCAATCCGTCCGAGTCGCTCACTGAAATGCAGCGGCATTTGCGCGGCGAGACGGAGCGATTCGGCTGCCTGGGCGGACACAAGTACTTCTACCTGGATTGGAACCTGGACCTGTACCGGTGTCACTACTGGGAAACGCCCATGTGCCCGATTCGCGAATTCAACCGGTCCAAGCTCATCCGGGATGGCTGTACCCGCTGCATGATTGACTGTTACCGCGATCCGAGCGTGCTCCAGTTCATCGCCGTCAATGCATGCGACGCCTGGCAGAGTCTCAGGCGCGGACGCTGCCTCGCCGCGGCCAGACACATCTGCGATCCCCGCAATCTCACATCCCTCAGGGCCGTCTGGGAAAACCGCGCGTGGATCGGCGATGTCTGAACCGATGGGACGCAGTTCGGGCTAGCCCGGACCAGGTTGAGCGCGGAGCCTTTGAGCGATCCGGGCCAACGCCGCCGCGTACAATCACTCGATCCGCGTTTCTCCACGGCCCCGCACGATTTCGCCGATCAATGTCGCGCGGTGTCCGTGTCGGCCACAGCGGCGCAAAACCGCTTCCGCCTGGTCCGCAGCGACCACGGCCACCATTCCAATGCCCATGTTGAAGACCTGGTAAAGCTCGGCTTCGGGAATCTTCCCCTTGTCCGCCAGCACCCGAAAGACCGGCAGCACGTCCCATGTCCCCTTCCGGATGACGACGTCACATGTCTTCGGTAGAATGCGCGGGATATTGTCGACAAAGCCGCCGCCCGTGATGTGCGCAAAGGCCTTGATCGCACCCCCGGACCAGGCGTTGCGCCGGCTGCCGCCCCGAGCGCCGCCCACCGCCGCAGGCGTCCTCGGCCTGCGATTGAATTCCTGAAGCAACGCGCGGACCAGCGGACCGTAGCTCAGATGGACCTTCAGCAGTTCATCGCCAACCGTCCCCTCGAAATCCGCGATCCGGCTGGTGGGCTTCAGCTTCAGTTGCTCGAAGAAGATCTTGCGGGCTAGGGAATAACCGTTGGTGTGCAGCCCGCTCGATGCCAGACCGATCACCGCGTCGCCCACACGAACGGTCTTCGTGCCATCGAGCATCGCGGACCGATCAACCACGCCGACGATGGTCCCGCTGACATCGTACTCGCCCGGCTGGTAAAAACCGGGCATCTGAGCCGTCTCGCCGCCGATGAGAGCGCATCGGTTCGCGGCGCAGGCGCAGGCGAAGCCCTTGACAATCTCGGTAAAGACGTCGGGTTCGAGTTTCCCGGTCCCGATGTAATCGAGGAAGAAAAGCGGCTCGGCTCCCAGCACCGCGATGTCGTTGACGCAATGGTTGACGAGGTCCTGGCCAACGGTGTCGTGACGGTTCAGTGCGAAGGCAATCTTGAGTTTGGTGCCGACGCCGTCGACGCTCGCAACCAGGACCGGGTTGCGGTAGCGGCGGATGTCGAGTGCGAAGAGGCCGCCAAACCCGCCGACTTTGCCGAGTTGGCCCGGACGCCGCGTGGCGGCGAGCAGTTGTGGAAGTTTGGATTTGACTCGGTTGCCGAGGTCGATGTCGACGCCGGCGGCAGCATAAGCCTTTTGTTTCATGTCAGAAATCGGGCATCCGTGCCGATGCAGGTGAGAAGATGCCTCCTTGGAAGACCACAGGCGATAGGAATCTGAAGCAACCACCCTCCGCTTCACAAGCCGGACAAGACATGCCATCGTCGGATCCACCTGCGCCGGTGGAATTGGTGTTATGATGGCGGGTTTGACGACGACCTTTGAAGCGCTTGGGATTGCGTTGGGACTCGGTCTGTTGGTCGGCATGCAGCGTGCACGGGCGGCTTCGCGCCAGTCTGGTTCAGGTTCTCATTGAGCTTTGCTCTGTCGTTCTTTGGCCCTTCGCTCCTCCGGGCTTTCGCCCGGTCTCTTTGCTATGCCTCTGCTGACTTCCCGCCACCTCTCGGCAGCGGAATCTCCCTGGGTCAGTGCCGACCCTCTCCCTTCGCGCCGTCGGACTCTACGTCCTGCCACTTCTGGGCGTCCGGACCCACCCGCTGCACCACCCGCTGAATCTGCCGCCCCGAAACGTGTATCCCGCCCGTCTCAGCCAGATGCAGTTGGGCCTTCTGGTAACTGTTCTCGTCCGCCCCTTCCAAACACAGAAGGCGGGCCAGTGCCGGCGTGTAGCCCACTTCCAAGCCCAACGCGGCATCCGCAGGGTAGTGCCCCTGCTGCTTGCACTCGTGATAGTAGTAATCCCGCTGCAGCTCGAAACAGCCAAACAGACACTGAATCCGGACCGTGACTCTCCCCTTGTACACTTGGCCCGGCTTGGATTGATAGGCGGCGTCGATCCGGTCGGCGGCCCCTTGCAGTAGATATCCCACCAGCGCACCAGCCGGTTTGAAGATCGCGGTGCGCACCAACACTTCCAGTTCCTGCACCAAGCTCCCCGTGGGAGCTTGCCCCTGGAAGCGCGTCATCAGTTGCTCGACTTCCTGCTCCTGCGCGAGGAGGAGGAACTGGGGCGGCGGCCCGGCTTTCTTTTTACGCCCACTGCCGCGAGTTGTTCGCGGGTTTGGTCGATCACCAGTTGAGCGTATTGCCCGACCAACTCCTGGAACTTGACGTGGCCAGCCAGTGCCTCCTCGACCAGCGCGACCTGTTCGGAGCGGATGTAGCGGGTGACGTTCTTGCCGTTTTCCCAAGCCTGCAACTTGTAGTAGGGCGTGGCGCGCCGGGCGCGTTCTTTGAAGGTGTAGGCCGAGAGTTTGCCACGTTCCATGAGTTGGATCTGAGCGATCTGGGTCAGGAGGGCGGTTTTGGTGGCGGTCATATATGTGACTATATAATTAGTCACACATCCACCGCAATTCAAGCCTTTTCATCAATCCGAAGAATTCCGTCCGACACCCCGCGCGCCCAGGGCGGTTCTGAGCTGGGAGGGGGTGATTGAGGAAGAGGGACTTAACGAATGTGCGGAACAATCCTCCGCCCATCTGTTTTGCTGGGCCGGATGACAAAGAAGAGCTTGGTACTAACGGACCCCGCAGAGGCAGCGGTGGTCAATGAAATCGTGGTGCGCCTGGTTGGTCCGGAGGAGGTC
>Ga0116158_10001390_pt1 | contig 22092 bp, 19 predicted proteins | sample AD_UKC052_MetaG_FD_89883 | JGI IMG/M metagenome (GOLD analysis project Ga0116158, IMG submission 89883) | Active sludge microbial communities of municipal wastewater-treating anaerobic digesters from USA - AD_UKC052_MetaG | ecosystem: Engineered > Bioreactor > Anaerobic > Digestate | place: USA... | reverse complement strand
TGGAACCAGGTCCGCCAGGGCTCCTCCGCGGAGCGGGCGCGCACCAACTTCGAGCAGGTCTACAAGAGCAACATCGAATATCTGCAGGTGGTCCAGGGCCGGACCGTGTCGATCTTCGAGCGCCTGGAGAAGCGCGGCACCACGGCCCACTTCAAGGCCCAGCCGGCCCAGAGCGTGCGCGGCGACGGCCACCCGGTCCGCCTGCTGATCGGTCGCAGCATCCTCGGGTCGACGCAGAAGATCGTCGCCGCACCCGAGCAGAGCCTGAACGCCGCCCACACCCTCGGCATGACCAACTCCACCGGCCAGCCCCTGCTGCCCGGCAAGGTCGCGCGCTACCAGGACGGCACCTTCCTGGGCATGACGGACATCGACTTCATCGCCAAGGGCGAGCGCTTCTCCCTGTTCCTCAGCGTCGCCGATCAGCTCAAGCTCTCGCGCCAGCTCGACCGCAAGCTCAGCACGCTGGTCCGCAAGACCCGCAACATCATGCAGGTCGTGTTCATCGTCAGCGTCGAGAACCTCTCGGCCGAGGAGACCACGTTCACGCTCGCGGACCGCATCCCGGTGTCCGAAAACAAGGACATCCATATCGACAAGGTCAGCATCAATCCCGTCACCAAGCCGGACTCGCAGGGCCTGCTCCACTGGGACCTGTCCCTGAAGCCAGGCGCGAAGCGCGAGTTTCGCATCGGCTATCAGGTCGAGTATCCGGCCGAGCTGGTGCTCGAGACCAATCGACGGCGCATGAAGGCCTCACCGGACAGCCCCTCGCCCGCGGCGCCCGCGAAGTCCAGGATCGAGGACCAGATCATGGACCTCGAGCAGCAGTTCTGACCTTCAGTTGCGCCTCGGATTCTCGGCGGTGATGCGATGCTCGCTCAGGCGAGCCCGCTCCGTCAGTCGCGTCGACGATAGCGGGCCATCGCCTCGCGGAGGCGGTCGTGCGGGAGCGCCGTGACGACGAGCTCGTCGATCCCTCGCATCGTCTCGGCGGCGACCAGCGCGTTGACGATCGCCTCCTCGGTGGACTGGATCGTCGCGTCGAACAGCGGATTGATGCGACTGTTGGCGAGCATCTCGATCCGGGCGATCGGGTCGGCCGTCGCGGCGCCGGGGTTCGCGGTCGAGAACGCCAGCATGATGTCGCCCGAACCATTGCCCCCGATGCCGCCGGTCCGGCCGATCCCGAGGCCGGCCCGCCGGGCGACGCGCTCGAGCTGGTGAGACAGCAGCGGCGCGTCGGTCGCTATCACCACGATGATCGAGCCCTGCTCGGCCGGCGACGCGGGGGACGGCTCACCGGGGATCTCACGACCGACCGGCACACCGGCGATCACCAGCTGATCGCGGGTGCCGAAGTTGGCCTGCACGAGCACGCCGACGGTGTAGACCCCGGCCCCGGGCACCTCGACCAGGCGCGACGCGGTGCCGGTCCCACCCTTGAACCCGAAGCAGACCATGCCCGTGCCGCCGCCGACGTTGCCCTCGGCGATCGGACCGTCGCTCGCGCCCTCGATCGCCGCCAGCGCGTGCTCGGCCGTGACGTGGAAACCATTGATGTCATTGAGGCGGCCGTCGTAGGTCTCGCCGACGACGGGGTAAGAGTAGGGCTGAAACAGCCGTCCGGTCCGCGCCTGCCAGGCGACGACGGCCGCGCTCACGACCCCGACGCTGTGCGTGTTCGTCAGCAGGACCGGCCCCTCGAGGAAGCCCGACTCGTCGATCCAATGGGTGCCGGTCAACTCGCCGTTGCCGTTGAGCGCGCACCAGCCGGCGAGCACGGGCTCGTGCGAGGTGAGGCCACGCGGGTGGATCGCGGTGACGCCGGTGCGCACCGGGCCGTGGCCGACCACGAGCGCACCCTCGCCGCGAATGATCGTCGTATATCCCACGCTCACGCCGGGCACGTCGGTGATCGCGTCGTGAGGACCCGGCGTGCCCGCGAAGCCGATGCCGAGGTCGCGCGCGCGCGGCCTCATCGTGCACCGCCGGCGGTGTCCGCGACCGTGCCGCGTGCAGGTACAGCTCTCGACCTCGAGCGGGTGAGCATCCCGGGAGTGTACCGCGACTCGAATTGCCGGGGAGCTTCGCAGGTGCAGTCGTGCGAAGAAGCGGGTAAGTTGTCGGCGATGACTTCGACGCGCCGCGACGAGGAGCTGCTGGCGGCCTGGCGTGCGGGGGACCGCGGCGCCGGTGAACTGCTGTTCGAGCGCTACTACGAGCCGGTGGCGCGCTTCTTCCTGAACAAGACGGACGCCCAGGCGGAGCTGATCCAGCAGACATTCCTGGCCTGCGTCGAGGGCGCGGCGAAGTTTCGCGGCGAGGGCAGCTTCCGCAGCTTCCTGTTTGCGATCGCGTACCGGCAGCTGTGCCGGCACTACCGCGACCGCAAGGGCGAGCGCATCGACCTGGCCGAGGTATCGGTGGCGGGGATGGAGCCGTCGCCGAGCCAGGTGATGATCGAGGGCGAGGAGCTCAAGCTGTTGCTCGCGGGGCTGCGAAGCATCCCCGTCGAGTGCTAGGTGGTGCTCGAGCTGCTGTACTGGGAGCAGCTGACGACGGTGGAGATGGCGGCGGTGCTCGAGATCCCGGAGGGCACGGTAAAATCGCGGCTGAGGCGCGGACGCGCGCTGCTGCGCGAGGCGATCGAGGCCCTGGCGAACAACCCCGATCTGGCCGGCAGCACCCTGCTCGGGATCGAGTCGTGGGCGAGCGCGCTGCGGGCCCGCGTGGGCCTCAGCTCCGGCCTCAGATCCGGCCTGGAAGCGGGCCAGCGGGGAAAATGAGGCATCGGTGATCCGAATGGGAACGGCTGGAACCACTGCGGACAGGAGAGAAGCCGCCGCATGTCCCATTCCCGCCACCATGAGCTCGCCATGAAGATCGTCGACGCCGACGTGACCTACCCCGATCTTTCGCCCGCGGCGAGCGACGTGTCGAGCGACGCCGACACCCAGGCCTCGCCGGGGCTGCGCCCGGAGGTGCTGGGCGACGCGGCCCAGCGGCAGACCAAGGCGATGATCCACGCGGCGCTGTTCAAGGCCACCGGCGAGGCGTCGACGATCGGGCCGTACCAGGTGCTGAAGCTGCTCGGCGAGGGCGGCATGGGGGTCGTGTACGCGGCCTACGACGACAAGCTCGAGCGCAAGGTGGCGCTGAAGTTGATCCGCGGGGCGGCGCTGCGACGTCCCGAGGGCCGGGCCCGCACGCTGCGCGAGGCGCGGGCGCTGGCGCGGCTGTCCCATCCCAACGTGGTGCACGTATATCAGGTCGGCGAGGTCGACGACGAGATCTACGTGGCGATGGAATTCCTGACCGGGCCGACCCTGCGCGCCTGGCTGGCCGCAAAGCCGCGGAGCTGGCGCGAGGCGCTCGCGGTGTTTCGTCAGGCCGGCGACGGGCTGGCGGCCGCGCATCGACAGGGCGTGATCCACCGCGACTTCAAGCCCGCCAACGTGATCGTCGGCGACGACGGACGCGTGCGCGTGCTGGACTTCGGGCTCGCACACTTCTACGGCCTGGACGGCGAGGACGGCGAAACAAAGGCGCTGCCGGCCGCGGGCGAGATCACCGACGTCCTGCTGACCCAGACCGGCGCGGTGCTGGGGACCCCCGCGTATATGGCGGCGGAGCAATTCGCCGGCGGTCGCGGCGACGCAAAGACGGATCAGTTCAGCTTCTGCACCGCGCTGTACGAGGCGCTGTATGGCCAGCGGCCCTTCGTCGGCGACAAGCTCGATGCATTGGCGTCGGCGGTGATGGACGGCCGCGTGCACCCGGTGAAGACGCGCCACGACGTGCCGTTATGGTTGCATCGTGTGGTCGTGCGCGGGCTGCAGCCCGAGCCCGCGGCGCGCTGGCCGTCGATGGACGCGCTGCTGGTCGCGCTCAGCCCCCCGGAGTCGCGGGCTCGCTGGGGCAGGATCACCGGGGTCACGGCCGGCGCGTGCACGCTGCTGCTCGGTGGTATGGGCTATGCGTTCATGCGCGAGTCCTCTCCTCCTGCCCTGCCCCCGCCGGACGCCGGACAGGACGAGGCGGCGGCGCGGCTGCGGGCCCAGCAGATCCAGTCGCAGGACGATTACTTGTTGGCGGCGGCACGCGCCGCATTGGCGACCGACCCGGTGCAGACGATCCAGCGGCTGACGATGCTGGCCGGCGACGAGCCGCACACCTGGCAGCGGGCGCGATTCCTCGCCGACGCCGCCGAGGTGCGTGGGCTTCCGACGCAGGTACTGCGCGCCGACTTCCGGCCGCTGGCCGAGGTGCATCGGCTGGCCGACGGTGGATTGATCGGGCGCGACGATCTCGGCGCGGTGGTGCGCTGGAACATGCCCGAAGGGACAGAGGCACAGATACTCCCGGCCGGCTCGGCGACCCAGCTGCTGGTCGCGCGCGACGTGCCGGTGTGGGCGGTCGTCACCGGCAAGTCGATCCAGGTGTTCGGCGCCGACCGGGCCCAGACGATCGACATCGGTGAATCAATGTACGCCGGCTGGCGGCTCGCCTCCGATGGGCGCACTTTGATGGCAACGACGCAGACGCCGCCGACGACGACGACGTCATGGATCGGCACGGTGCACCTGTGGGACCTGACGCGGCCGGGCTCCTCGCCCCGGACGATCACGCTGGCGCCGGAGACCTTCGCGGTGATCGCCGACGACGCGTCGATCGTGCTCGCCAGCGACGCGAAGGGCGTCCGGGTGATACGGCCGCGCGAGGGCAGCGAGACGCGGCTCAAGTCCAGGGGCAGGCCATGGGCGCTGTCGGCCGACGCGCGCTTCATGCTCGCGCTGCCCGGCGACGCGAACGGCGTGATGGACGTGGTCGAGATCTCGACCGGGAGGTCACGCCGGGTCGAGGCCGAGTCGGTGACGGTGCTCGGCGCGGCCGATGTGTTGTTCACGCGGACCGACTATGGCCGGCCGTTCGTGCGCCGCGAATCGCTGGCGACCGGGGCGGTCGCGTGGCAGCTGCCCTTGCAGGCCGGGTCCAGCCGAAGCGAGCTGGTCGTCGATGCGGCCAACGAGCAATTCGCGGCGGCGATCGGCGACGCGTGGGGTATCGGAGACCTGCGGCGCGGCGAGCTGACATCCTTCTTGACTGTCCCGAAGGACAGCTCGCTGCAATGGTCCGGCCCGGGTGCGCTGATGGTGGTGCACGGCGACCAGGCGCGGATCCACCGTCCGGCGGCGTCGCCGGTGCAGGTGCGCCACGGCGGCTCGGGCTGCGGACTGTCACCGGGCGGCCGCTGGGCGGTCTTGCTGCCGTATGACGTGAAGACCGGGGAGTACACGCGGGTCGAGCTGGCGACGAATACGAGGACGACGTTTCGCTGCCCGAGCATTCCGAAGACCAAGGACCTCGGCGGCCAGTACGAGAGCCACAACGTCACGGCGGTCATCGACGACGCCGGACAGGTCGCCATGTTCGGCAGCGAGGGCTGGAACTGCTGGTGGGACGAGCAGCACGGCGCGCGCACGGGCACGAAGGCCCACGCCTGGGGCGCGCTCGTCGGGCTGCCGCGCGGCGTGGCGCTGGCGGAGGGCGCAGAGGTCGAGGTCTGGTCGGGGCCCGAGGACCGGGCCCAGCGCTGGACGACCGCGGCGCCGGTCATCGACCTGCAGGCGAGCCCCTCGGGCAACCTGCTCGCGGTGCGCAGCGAGCAGGGCGTGCAGGTGCTGCACGTGGACACCGGCGCGGTGATGGCGGTGAACACCTGGGCGACGCCGAGGGGCAATGCCGAGGTCGCCGCGAGCGCGCTGGCGTGGAGCCCCGACGGCACGCGGCTGGCGGTGCTCGACAAGGTCGAGGCCTCGCTCGAGCTGAGCGTGTGGGACGTGGTCGGGGAGCCGCGCGAGGTCTCGCCGCAGAACCACGTGATGCTCGGCGGACATGTCCTGAAGGACAGCCCGGGTCGGCCGAGCAACCAGATGACGTTCACGCCGGCGGGTACGGCGGTGGTGCTGACGCATCGCCATGAATCACTGCTGCGCGTCGACCTCGAGACCCACGAGTCGTGGCAGCTCGACGCGCCGGATCTGTACGCGATCCATATGCGCAGCGAGACCGACGCGATCGGCATCGATCTGCACAACGCGCCGGTCATGGTCGACTTCGCGGCGTGGGGAGTGTCACCATTGAGCCCGAACACGGAGATCGGCGGCTCGACGCGCCCGCCGTTGCGGCGCAGCGAGAGCGGCTCGGTGTGGACCTGCGCCGCGCTCGGGCCGGGCACGCTGCTCGAGATCGCCGCGATGGAGGGACCACCGTCGGCGGAGCTTCGCGGTCGGCTCCTCGATCGCATCGGATCGCTGTGACCCGGCGAGCGGACTGACAGGTGGGCGTGCTTTCGCGTGTTTCCACGAACGATTCCGCGGCCGATTCGGGGTGAACAAGCGCGATCGCGTCACAGCAATACGCGATTTGTGCGGCTCTGAACCTGCCGGCCTGACAGAATTTCACTCGCGCAGGGCAAGCGTCGATCCAAAGGACGCCCAGCCGAGTAGCATGCGTCGACATGACGTCGGCCGCTACTCTTGCGGCCGGACCTGACTAGGAGACGCAATGCATAAGAACATGAGAGCGAAAACTGGGCTGGCGACCATCGCCATCGCTGCGATCTGCGGGGGAGGCTGGTGGGCATCCACCGTCCTCGCGTCCGACCACGACGAGTCACCGCTCGTGAAGAAGGACGCCGCGCAGGACATCACCGACCTGTACGTCTTCGACAGCGGCGGCGGCAAGACCACCATCATCGTCTGCTGGGCCGGCTTCAACGACAGCCGCCCGCAGCCGGACGATTCGGCCGTGTACGACGGCAAGGCCCTCTACACCATCTGGATCGACAACGACGGCGACAACGTCGCCGACCACAAGATCTACTGGCGCTACGGCGCGAACGCCAAGGACCAGTACGGCATCCAGTGGGAGGGCATCCCCGGCGCCGACCCGGCCGTGGCCGGCCCCGTGGAGACGGTCTTCGACGCGGGCCAGTTCGCGCGCGTCTGGACGGGACACGCGGACGACCCGTTCTTCTTCGACGCGCAGGGCTACCTGGAGACGCTCGCCACCGGGACGCTGTCCTTCGACAGCAAGCGCGACTTCCTGGCCGGGCTCAACGTCACCGCCGCGGCGATCGAGATCGACACCGACGCGCTGATCGGCAAGTCGCCGACGCTGCAGGTCTGGGCGACGGCGTCGAGGATCAAGCAGTAGGGAGGCCACCATGAATAAACATACATCCATTCACGCAATTCTCGGGGCGGCCCTGCTCATCACGACGCTCGGCGCATGCGCCGACGACGGCGACGAGCCCACCGCGAGCGGCGCCACGACCACCGCCACGGCCACGGATCCGACCGGTAGCACGGGCACGCCGACCACCACCGACGGCACCACCACGGTCGACCCGACCACGACGACCACCGATCCGACCACCACCGATCCGACCACGGATCCGACCACTGGCGGCGGTGACCCCTTCGTGTTCCCGACCGACCCCATCGACTCCTACACGCAGATCGACCGCCACGCCGCGGTCGAGGCCGGCACGGCCGGCATCGCGGCGGCAGCGGGCCTGGGCCTCGAAGGCCAGGACATCTCGATCCGCGACGCCTACAACGCCAGCAACCCGACCGAGGACGCGGCGATGAAGTGGATCGGCGAGATCGCCGCCAGCGTCATGTTCTTCCATGGCGCGCTCGACGACGATCTCATCGCCCTGAAGCTCGTGCCCGCGACCTTCGAGGAGACGGTCGCCCAGGCGGGGCCGGTCATCATCCCGGACACGATCAAGTACAACCCCTCGATGCCGACCTCGTATCCGAACGGTCGTAAGCTCGAGGATCCGGTCGTCGACATCACGCTCGCGGCCGTGCTGTTGAAGCTCGGAGACGGTGGCGTTCCGCTGGACTTCCTGGCGAACCTGCCCCTCAACCCGACGGCCAACGATGTGCCGTTCAAGGGCGAGTTCCCGTACCTCGCGCCCCCGCACGCTCCGTAGTCGGACTTGCGGACCGCTCCCCGGGCGTGCAAATCTCCCGGGGAGCCGCCCGCAGCGGGTGAGGCTTCGGAACCGATAATCGACGACCATGGCACTCAAAACGACCGTCGTCGCGGCCGTCCTCGCGTTCGGGGTCGCGGCCCTCGCCTCCCACTTCATCTTTCGCGGCGCAGAGCCGGCGCGCCCGGTGATCACCTCGCAGCCCGGCGTCACAGCGACGGGGCCCAGCTATTCGGCGTTGCTGGACGACATCGACCGGCGCATCGCCGGCTTGCAGAAGCGTGCCGAAGCCCGGTCCAACGATTGGCTGACCCGGATGCACCTCGGATCCCTGATCCTCGAGCGCGCCGGCCTGAGCAGCCGCGTCGAGGACTTCGAGCGGGTCCAGGCGCTGCTCGACGACTCCTTCGTCATCGCCCCCGCGGGCAGCGGCCCGGTCCTGCTCGCCGCCCGCTTCAACTACTCGATTCATCGCCTCGACGCCGCCGAGAAGTACCTCGACATGCTCGACCGCAACGCCGTCCCGCGGGCCGACGACCAGGCGGTCTCGCGGGTGCTGCGCGCGGCGATCGCCATGCAGCGCGGCCAGTATCAGGTCGCGTTCGACGGGCTCACCGCGCTCGCAGCGGTCGTGCCGGCGGCGGCGAACGTCGAGCTCGCGCTCTATCACGCGAAGACCGGCGACCCGCAGAAGGCCGAGGCGCTGCTGGCGGACGCACTGGCGGCGACCGACACCAAGGACCCGCAGCGCCGGGCGTGGATCAAGCTGCAGCTCGGCATCATCGCCATGGATCGCGGCGAGCTGCTGGTCGCGCTGGAGCGCCTCCAGGCCGCCGACGCCGAGCTCACCGGCTGGTGGCTGGTGCAGGAGCATATCGCCGAGGCGTACAATCGCCGCGACGACCACGCCAAAGCGACCGAGATCTACGAGGCCCTGGTCCGCACGAATGACCTGCCCCAGCACATGGACGCGCTGGCTGAATTGTATCGACATATGGGCAAGACCGCCGAGGCCGACGAGCTGATCGCCCGGGCCTCGGCGCGATGGGACCAGCAGCTCGCGCGCCTGCCCGAGGCGGCGATGGGCCACGGGCTGCAGCACGCGCTGCAATTCGGCACCCCGGAGCGGGCCCTCGAGCTCGCGCTCGCCAACCACGCGGCGCGCCCGGGCGGCGACGCGAAGGTGCTGCTGGCCAGGGCCTATCTACGCGCGGGCAAAGCCGCCGAGGCCCTCGCCGTCGCCGAGCAAGCGCTCGCCACGCCGTATCGCACGGCGCGGCTGCACGATGTCGCCGCGCTGGCGCATACGGCCCTGGGACACACGGCGGCCGCCGAGGAGCAGGTCGCGCTGCGCCTGGCCCTGAATCCCTGGTACTCGAGCGACGACCACTCGCACTGAGCCGCAGAGAGATCCCAATATACACTCGTCGACGCCGAGGCCGATGTCGACGAGCTTTTGATCTCGCGGCCCGTCGAATTATCTCGTGGGCCTGATGGCTCCTCGATCGCAGACCCGGCGAAGCCCGGCCTGGCGACATTGCACTGGCCCTGCCGCGACGAGCCCGCGACAATCGCGGCATGAACAAGGCTCGCTCCGGTCGCAGTCCCTGGCGCCGTCGGCTCGCTATCACGGCGGTCGTGCTCGTCGTGCTCGCCGCTGTGGGGTGCGTGGCGATCGCGTGGTTGATCGCGGGACGGGTGGCCGCCTCCTTCGCGGTCCCGCAGCCGCCCCGACCGGACGACCTCGAGATCCTCGCCGTCGAGGGCGACAAGATCCGTTATCGCGACACTCGCCCCGACGTGGGTCCGGCGGACGTCGGGCGAATGGCGCTGAAGCTGGCCGGCGGGGGCTGGGTGTATACCGCCGACGAGGTGTCGGTGCAGGACGGGGTGTCGACGCGACGGATCGAGAAGATCGATGGTGCGGCTCCGAAGCCCGGCGATCGGGCGCAGCTCGATCTCTCGTATTTCCCGGCGGACCCGCGGCGCGGGCTTGGCCTCGAATATGAGCAGGTGACCTTCCCGGGGCCGCTCGGCGACTATCCGGCGTGGGTCGTCCCGGGCACGGGTTCGACCTGGCTGATCTACACGCACGGCCGCGGCTCGACGATGCGTGAGGGGCTACGGCTCGTCGAGATCGCCCACCGGGCCGGCCACCCCGCGCTGGTGATCAGCTATCGCAACGACGAGGGCGCCCCGCGCGGCGACGGAATGGCCAGGTTCGGCGTCGACGAATGGGAGGACCTCGAGGCCGCGATCGTTTATGCGAGGTCACGCGGGGCCGCCGACGTGATCCTCGGCGCCGGCAGCATGGGCGGGGCGATCACGCTGTCGCTGTTCGAGCACGGCTCGGCGCAGGCGAGCGCGGTCCGCGGGGTCTTCCTCGATTCGCCGGCGCTGGACATCGGCCGCCAGTCGCGGTTCGCCGCCACCGCGATGGGCGTGCCGGGCCTGATCGCCGAGTTCGGCTTCGTGCTCACGTCATGGCGCTTCGGGCTCGACTGGGCGGCGATGGACTATCTCTCCGCGGTCGACGAGGTCACGGTCCCGACGCTCGTGCTGCACGGTGACTCCGACACGTTGATCTCCGTCGAGGCGAATCGACCGGTGTTCGAGGCGCTGACGAGGCAGGGCAACGCGACGATCGAGATCATCCCCGGGGCCCAACACCTGGCCACCTGGAACCGCGATCGCGCCGGCTTCGACCGCCGGGTGTCGCAATTTCTGGCCAGGATCGCGGGTGCTACCGCTCCGTGATATAGAAGAATCCGATACACATCTCGTCCGCCGTGCCCAATCCCCACACGGTCGTGGTGTCACGGCTCGTGGTGTCGTAGGTGCAAGAGATCCGCAGGGTGTCGCCCGCGTGGACGTGGATCGGCTGCTCGTAGAAGGCGAAGCGTTGCCAGTGAAACTCGTACCGATCGACCTGGGCGAGGCAGACCTCGCTGCCCGGGCGAGTCACGGTCACGCGCAGCTCCGTGCCCAGGCTGTGCATGTGGGGCCACACGCCCCATAACGTATAGTCTTCGTCGAGCGTCAGCGTGTCGGTCTCGACCACCACGGGCCGACCCGGCGGGAGCAGGAGCTCGGTGTCCGCCACGCTCTCGACGAACGCCTCGTGCGCGACCCGGGGCTCGAGCTTCAGATCGATGGCGGTCTGGTCGGGAAAGGTGCCATGTTGCCGGTTGTAGTGCATCTGCAGCACGGTCTTGCGCCCGGCGCTCATCGGCAAGCCCGTGCCTTCGGGCAGCCGGCCCCCGCGGTCACTCGGGCCCGTGCTGACCAGCCAGCGCGACCGGACCCCGGGGTCGGCGAAGCAGGTGTACCCCGGGCCCTCTTCGGCCGCGTCGAGCGCCGCAGCCTCCCGCTCGTCGTCCGCGAAGTCGAGGGCGAAGAGGGTCATATGGTGGACCATCGCGGGCTGGCCGAGTCGGACCTCGAAGCCCGTGACGAATGCGTCCGCAGTGAGCCCGGGATCGAGGATGAAGCAGCGATACTCGTCCTCCAGCGAGGGATCCGGCGTATAGGGCTCCGGCATCGTGAGGGTCAGGTCGACGCGGTCCAGCTGCCACGCGGGCGGGCCCTGCTGGGGCTCCTTCGTCGGGGAGGTGGTGGCCGAGCCCGCGGGCGCACCGGCCTGCACCCAGGCGGCGATCGTGGCGATGTCACCCTCGTCGAGCCAGCGAGCGTCCACGTAGGTGTTGCAGGCGCCGCTGTTGTCGAGGTTCTGGGGCGGCATGCTGCGCTCGGCGGTGACGGTGGCGATCGATTCGGCGTAAGGGGCGACCTCCTCGTAGGTGCCGAGGGAGAACGGCGCGATGCCCCCCGGGCGATGGCAATCCACGCAGTGGCTCGCCAGGATCGGCGCGATGTCCCGATGATACGTCAAGGCCCCGGGCGCCGGCTCTGCGCAAGCATTGCTCAGTCCAGCGAGCCCGACCGCAATCGTGGTAGTCTCGAAGCAGCGCATTCCCGCAGGAGAGCACGAGTCCGTGTGAGAGCCAGGCCTCGACCCACCGAGAGGCGCTCATGCCCGCGGGATGCAGGGTCGTGGCGCATGGAGGCCGACGCGAAGGAGCCGCCGCAGAGGCAAGCGCCACTGCCGTCCTTCCTCCGAAAAGAGGCGCTCGAGATTGACAGCGCTGCTCGGCCTCGGCCGTCGTCGGCGCGTCGTGCGTCGCTGACGGCGAGGCCCTTCATTCGTTGCTGTCGCCCTCGCCCGGCCGACCTTCCGAGCGCGGGTCGAGCTCCCAGCGGCGCACGTCGCGTCCCTCGAGCACCTCCTCGGCGCTACGCAGGCCGTGCGCATCGTCGTCATCCTCCTCGCTGAGCCCGGCATAGCGGCCGATCGTGTCGACATCGTTCTGGTCGGGCGTCGGCTGGCTGGCGCCGGGCCCCTCCTCGCCCGAGTACAGGCTCTCCAGCGGGTCGACATCGGGGTCGCCCGCGCGCAGCAGATCATCCTCACCGGGCACCTGCTCCTGGGCTCGCCCGGGATACACGCCGGTGCGCAGCGTATCGACGGAGATGCCCGTCAGCGTCTCGTCGTGCGGCGGCTCCTCGCCCGCGGACAGAATCGCATAATCCTCGGGGCTCGCGCCGTGACCGGTCAACCGCTCCTCCGCGAGGTGCGACGGGTCGGCGACGGGCTCGGCTTTTACGCTGGCGCTCTTCGGCATGGCGGTATCTCCTGCTCGACCCGTACATGTGCAACGCACTGACGATCGCGGCAAGGCGATATCGGGTGATGCGGCGCGGGCGCGCGCGAGCGCGGCGGCGAGCGCGGTGAACCGAACCCGAGGGTCGGAGACACCGGCGCGCGGCACCATCCGGTCGCCAGACGACTGCTACGGGGGGCTGCGCGCCGTTCTCTGACGCACGAGGTCGGGGCCGAAAAAATTCTCGGGCCCGCGTGGCAGGGTCGGCCGCCGGTTCATGTGTGCATCGTTGTGAACCACGAGACAGCCCAGCCGAGACCCGCCTCCTCCCCGCGCAGGTTCATCACGCTGCGAGACCCGCTGCCGGACGCTCACGCCCTCGATGCCGAGCGCGATCACCTGGCGATCATGCGCCAGGCCTTTCGCCACGACTTCCCGCTCGAGATCCGTCTCGGCGCCGGGCTGGCGCTGTTTCGGGTGTTCGCGATTCCGCGGATCTCCGGGGTGTTGGCCGGGACGCGGGCCTGGGAGCGGCGCCCGGGTCAGCGCCTCGATCGCACCGTCGATCTGCTGAGCGCGCTGGTCGAGCAGGGTTATGACAGCGGCCCCGGAGCGGCCGCGCTGGCGCGGCTCAACGCGGTGCACGCCCGGCACGCGATCCCCAACGAGGATTTTGTCTACGTATTGACGGCATTCGTCACCGAGCCCGCGCGGGTGATCGCCCGCTGCGGCAAGCGCCCGCTGAGCCCGATCGAGCTGACGGCGGCGAGCGTGTTCTGGCGCGAGGTCGGGGTCCGCATGGGCATCCGCGACATTCCGCGCTCCTTCGCCGCGATGCAGCAGTTTCAGGCCGAATACGAGGCCGCCCACCGCGGCCCCGCGGCGAGCAATCTCCGCACCGCCGAGGGCGCGCTCGCGGGGATGTCACGAATGGTGCCGGCCCCGCTGCGCCGCGCCGTGCGCGAGACGGTGCTCGCGCTGCTCGACCCCGAGGTGCGCCGCGCCTGCGGGCTCGAGGACGGAGGAAAGCCGATCGGCGTGATGCTCGACTGCGTGCTGTCCGCGCGGCGCAAGTTCTTCTCCTGGCTGCCCAACTGAAAGACCCCATGCATACCACCATCGATCTAAAGACCCTGTCCACCGGGCAGCGCTCCCACCTCGCCCGCGAGCTCTACGATCTGCACAGCGAGATCTTCGACGGCGTCGATCTGGAGGTGTTCGACCGCTACGCCTTCCAGAGCCCGGCCCGCGAGACCGCGCTGCGCATCTACCGGGATGCCGACGAGCGACCGGTCGGCTATTTCGTCGCCCACGTCTATGAGCACACCTTTCGCGGCCGCACCGTTGCGATTTGCCGCGGTGAGGTCGGGTTTCGCAGCGACGCGCGGGGCCACAACCAGATCGCCACATTCGCGCTCGGGGTCGCCCTGCGCTACAAGCTGCGCCACCCCACCACGCCGATGTATTACCTCGGTGCGCTGGTCCACCCCTCGTCCTACGCCCAGTTGACGCGCTTCGCCGACCGCGTGTGGCCGAGCCCGAAGACGCCGACACCGCCGCCGGAGGAGGCCGAGCTGCTGGCCGCGCTGGACGAACACTTCGGCCTGCGACCCGTCGACCCGCAGCGGCCGCTGGTCCGCGAGGTCGGCTGGACCACCCGCGTGACCGCGGCAGAGGACCGCCACTGGCGCGCCCACCAAAATCCGGCGGTGCGCTTCTTCCTGCAGCACAACCCCGGCTACGGCCGCGGGGAGGGCCTGCTCACGCTGTCGCCGCTGACCTTGACCGGCATGCTTCGCTCCGCCGGGCGCTTCTTCGGCTCGAAGCTGTCGCGCTGGCTGGACCCGGCCCCCGCGGCGTATCGCCAGCGCCTGAATCCGACGCCGCGCTTCAGGTGCCGCAGAAGGTCTGATAACAGGCCGTCACCTCCGGAGGCGCGGGCTCGGCGAAATATGCGGTGTCGGGGCTTTCAACAAAGGGTCGCTCGAGCGCGGCGAGCAGGCGCTCGAAGGGTCCGAGGTCCTCGTCGTCGACCGCCGCCGCGAGGGCCTCCTCGACGCGATGGTTGCGGGCAATGACGATCGGGCTGACGGCTCGCATCGCCTGCGCCCGCGCCTCGGGGTCGCCGCCCTCGGCGGCGCAGCGCTGCCCCCAGCGGGCCAGCCAGACCTCGAGCAATAACGGCTCGCCGAACAGCGCGCGCAGCGGGGCCGTATCACCGACGGCGGCCCCGGCCAGGCGCCGCCAGGCCAGCGTGAAGTCGACCTGCTGGGCCTCGAGCAGCGCCAGCCAGTCCTCGATCAGCGCCGCATCGTCGGCCTGCGCCTGGACCAGGCCGAGCTTGGCCCGCTGGCCGCGCAGCAGCGCCGCGGTGAACAGCGCCGGGAATTCATCGATCACCTCGGTGGCCAGCGCCACCGCGCGCTGCTCGTCGGCGGCGAGCAGGGGGAGCAGCGTCTCGGCGAGCCGGGCCAGGTTCCAGCGCGCGATCCCCGGTTGATTGGCGTAGGCGTAGCGGCCCCCGTGATCGATCGAGCTGAACACCGTGCCGGGGGCGTAGCGCTCCATGAAGGCGCAGGGACCATAATCGATGGTCTCGCCGGAGATGGTCATATTGTCGGTGTTCATCACCCCGTGGATGAAGCCGATGTTCAGCCATTGCGCGATCAGATCCGCCTGGCGGGCGCCCACCGCACGCAGCAGGCCGAGGTAGCGCTCGTCCTGGCCGAGCAGCGTGGGGTCGTGGCGGGCGATGACATAGTCGGCGAGCTGGCGCACGCGCTCGTGCTCGCCGCGCGAGGCGAAGAACTGAAAGGTGCCGACGCGCACATGGCTGGCCGCCACCCGCGTGAGCACGGCGCCGGGCAGAATCTCCTCGCGACGCACCGGCTCGCCGGTGGTGGCGACCGCGAGGGCGCGGGTCGTCGGCACACCGAGCGCGTGCATGGCCTCGCCGAGCAGGTACTCGCGCAGCACCGGCCCGAGCGCGGCCTTGCCGTCGCCGCCGCGCGAGAACGGGGTGCGGCCCGAGCCCTTGAAGCTGATGTCACGCCGCCGGCCGTGGCGATCGATCACCTCGCCCAGCAGCAGCGCGCGCCCGTCCCCGAGCTTCGGCGAGAACCCGCCGAATTGATGGCCCGCATAGGCCTGGGCCAGCGGCGCGGCCCCCTCGGGCACCTGATTACCGGCGAAGATCGCGGCCCCGACTTCACTGTCGAGCGCATCGGCGTCGAGGCCGAGCTCCTCCGCCAGCGCCCGGTTCAACTTGAGCAGGCGCGGCGCCGGGACCGTGGCCGGCTGCCAGGGCACATAAAAGCCCTCGAGGTCGCGGGCGTAGCTGTTGTCGAAGTTGAAACGAGCGGGAGCGGCGACCTGCATGGCCCGGCGAGCTTGCCCGCTCGGGCCCGATCACGCAACGGACCCGGTCGCGCGGGCCGGCGCGCACAGCAGCGCCGCCAGCACGGACACCGGCTGCGCCCACAGCTGCTCGTACGCCACGCTCAGCAGCTCACGCGAGCGACGGCCGCGGCGGTAGGCCGCGCGCAGCCGGCCGAGATACGCGCCCATGCCCTTGCCGCCCTGCTGCTTGATCTGTCGCGGCACCGAGATCGCCAGGATCAGGATCGCCTGGCGGAGACCGAGGTTGCCGAGCATGAACGCCTGCAGCTCCATCTCGCCGCGCTCGTCGGTCCCATAACCGGTGATCACGTGGCACAGGTCGTGGGTCTCGCGGTAGCGCTTGCTGAGATAATCGACGTCGCTCTCGACGGGGAACGCGCTGATGAATGGCTCGATGCCGTTGGCCTCGAAGTAGCGCACGAACTCACGGCCGAGCGTGCCGTCCGGCAGACGCCCGAGGGCCCCCAAGTCGAGCTCGCGGCCCTGTAACGTCGGCCGCTCGTCGAGCAGCCGCCGGCCCTCGGGGCCCTCGCGCCAGATACGGGCCAGCTTCGCGTAGGTCTCGGTGTCGAGGCACGCGTTCAGCAGCGGACCGTAGTACGGATTGGCCGGGTCGTCCTTCAGGACCTCGAGCGCGTGCAGGCCGGTGCGGAGGCGGGTGAAGATCGACGCGTTCGCGGGCAAGGTCGGGGTCGTCGCGTGGTCCATGGTGCGTTCCTTCGGCGGCGGGCGGCCGCGGGGGCGCCCGCTCGTCGACGGAGCATGATCGAAACGGACACTGGTGTCCACTTCGCGGGCGGAGTAGAGTCGCGCGGTGCCGGACGTCACCCCAGGGCCATCGACGCGCCGGCGCGACGCCGAGGAGAACCGCGGGCGCATCATCGCGGCCGCGCGCGAGGTGTTCGCGGTGGCCGGCTTCGACGCGCCGCTCGAGGCCGTCGCTCGCCGCGCCGGGGTCGGACGGGCGACGCTGTACCGCAACTTTCCGGACCGCATCGCGCTCGGCGTGGCGATCTTCGAGGACAACCTCGCAGCGCTCGAGGCGCTGGCCCACGAGCACCGCGGCCGACCCGACGCCTTCATGACGCTGCTGGCGTCGATCGTCGAGCAGCAGATCGAGGGCCACGCGCTGATCCCCGCCCTGCTGACCGGGCCGAGCGCGCCCGACCTGCAGGCGCTGGCTCGCCGGGTCACGCGGCTGCTCGCGGAGCCGCTGCGGCGCGCCCGGGCGACCGGCGCGGTCCGCCGCGACCTCGCGCCCGCCGACGTGCTCGCCGCGCTCGCCATGCTCACGGCCGTCGTCGCCGGCGACGCCTCGGTCCGCTCGCGGCGCAGACGCGCGCTGCGGGCCCTCGATCTGCTGGTCCACGGCCTCGCGCCGCGCTGACAATATCGTCGCGGCCGTCGCCGCGGCCGCGACGTTCTGGCGCGACCGGATGGCGAGCCCCGGTCGCGGCTGTGATTTGTTGGTTGGTGAACCGCTTGCATCGCCGCCCCGCATGAACCTCATCGAAGGAATCCTCGTGCTCAGCATGCTGGGCGGCGCCATCGGTGGCGCATCCGTCGCGATTCTCCACGACATGGGCCCCCTGGTCGTGATGTCCGCGGCGCTGGCCGGCGCGCTCGTCATACCGGTCGGGCTGGGCGCGGTGGTCTACGTGATCTACATGATTGAATCAGCGATCACCGGAGACCCGTACTGGCCGGCGTGCACGGCCTGCGGCGAGCGGAATTTCAAGATCGAACCGTCACCGGGCCCGACGATCGTGCGCTGCGTGTGCGGTCAGCGCTACGCCCGGAACGGCCGCCAGTGCCGGCTCGCGCTGCCCGGCGGCGCCTCGCGGCCGCACCTGCGCTGGCGTGCGTTTCGTGGCTGGACCGAGGACCATGACCCCTCGGCCGCAACCTCCGCATCCCCCGCCGACCCGCCGTACCGCGACCGCGTCGACGATTGATCCGAGGGACCTCCGCACCGCCCACGCACAGCACAGGGTATCCTCGCCCGCATGGCGAAGGACATCCACCGCAGCTCGGAGGTCTCCCGGCTGATCGCGGCGATCGAGGAGGCCCCCGAGGGGCTCTCGATCGTCGGCATCAGCGGGCCAGGCGGCGTCGGCAAGAGCTTCCTGCTGACCCACGTGCTCGAGACGGTCGAGCCGCACAAGCTCGGCTGGCTGGTCCTCACCGCCGACGCCGCCAACCCGGACACCCGCGGCGACTTCCTCGGCCTGGTCGAGGGCCAGCTGTTTCGTCGCAGCCTGCCGCCGCCCGCGGACCGCAGCAAGGACTACTTCCCGCACCTGCGCGAGGTCGCGACGCTGCATCGCGAGCTGGTCGACCGGGCGGTCGCCGAGCTGGCCAGGCAGGGCGCGCCCGAGCCGGTGCGTCGCGCGGCGCTGGCCCTGCTCCGCAACGCGCGCGTGCTCAACAAGGCGGTGCCGAAGAGCCGGCTCGCGCTCGACGCGACGCGCATCGACGACGCGGACGTCGAGAAGGTGCTCGACGAGGCGTGGGAGGCCGTGCGCGCGCTGCCGGGCCTGCGCGACTCGACCGCGCTGTGGGGCCCGATCCGCGATCTGCTGGGTATCACCCGGCGCAACCGCGTGAAGCGCGATCTCTATGCATTCACGGCGACTGAGATCCGCACCGACCTCTCGGCCGCGCTCGCGGGTTACGAGCGCAGGGACCTGTCGCGGCTGACCCAGTCGCCGATCCCCGGCCTGCGTCGGTTGATCCTGATCATCGACGATTACGAGGCCGTCGGCGGCCTGCTCGGCGACTTCCTGGTCGGCGCGCTGGTGCCCGAGCTCGCCGCGGCGCCGTTCCAGACGATCATCATCGTCGTCGGTCGCGACGACCTCGAGACCACGCACCCCGGCTGGGCCCAGCACTGTCGCCGCTTCATGCGTGAGCAGATCCGTCTGCGCCCCTTCGACGCTGCGGCGGCCCACGGCGTGTTCGCGGCCGCGGGCATCCCCGAGGCCCGCTGGGCCGCGCTGTACGAGGCGACCCAGGGCTATCCATTCCTCATCAGCCTCGTGGTCGAGGAGGCCGGCGACTACGGCGGCGACTCGGTGGTGTTCCTGACCCGCTTCCACGACCGTGTCACCCGCTGGATGACCGACCGCGAACGCGAGTGGTTCCTGCGCATCTGCTTCCTCGAGCGCATCGACGAGGACTCGCTGCGGGTCTGCTTCCCCGACGAGAACGTGACGCGCATCCAGGACTGGTTCGAGCGCGAACCCTCGGTGCGAGACCCCGCCGCTCCGTACTTCCGCGTGCGCCCGATGGTGCGCGACAAGATGCTGCGTTACATCGAGGTCCGCGCCCCGGGCCGATTCCGCGAGCTGACCGCGCTCGCGGCCCGGGCCCGGCGCAGCGAGCCCGCCTGATCCGCCGCGGCGGGCCGAGCTCCTCGCATGCTTCGGCTGCGCTGGCTCGACGGCAACCTGGCGAGCGTGCTGGAAGGATTACCCGCGCAGGACCTGAGCCTCCTCGAGGTCTCGCTGTTTTGTAGCACCCGCCGGGCCGCGTTTGCTTGCACCGCCGCCCGCTTCGTGGTGACCTGAGCGGCGGAGGGTCATCCATGGGCCTCGCTGCTCGCATCGCGCTCGCCGTCGCCATCCTGCTCCTCGACTTCGTGACCTTCTTCATCCCGCTCGGCGCGCTGGTGGTCGCCTGGGTGATCGTCGCCCGGCCGCGCTGGGCGCTCGAGCTCATCGTCAAGCTATACGACGGCGTCGACTTCAGCGACCCGTCCAGAACCGCCGACAGGGCCCCGGGCGGCCCTCCACCCAACTGATACCCGCAATGCTGCGCGACACCACACGCGGACTGTTGCTCGCTTGTCTCGGCATCGCGGCGTGCACCGGCAAGGACCCGCCCGCGCAGGAGTCGCCCGCTGTGGTGGAGCATGTCACGCCACTCGCTCCACCCGACGAACCCGCGGAGCCGGCCGAGCCGAGCGCAGATCCGCCCGGGCGGTCCGCGGACGCGATCGAGGCGCCCGGGCCCGCTGCGCGCTGTTCACTGCCAGCGCGCAGCGGCGCGCCGGAGCAGGCGCTCGCCGCCGTGATCGCGGAGCTGCCGGTCGAGACGAGTTTCACGTGCCCCGCGGCCTATCGCCTGGTCCAGCGGCAGGGCCCGTATTCCACGTACATGGGGACGGATGCGGCGAGCGGCGACCGCATATGGATCGATCTGGTTCAGGACAGCCGCGTGACGGACGGCGAGCGTGTGACGGGGTATCGACCGAAGGAATATGGGGCCCAGTGTGAGGTCCGCGGACCGATGCCCGCCGGGTGGTTCTGCTTGCGGGCCTCGGCGCGCACCCACGCTGGCGCGGCGCCGTTGCAGGCGTGGTTGACCGCGCATCCGGACGTCGACGCGGTCGACTGGATCTCCCTCGGGCTGGATCCGCTCGCGGAGACCGACCGGGACGCCCTGCCGCGGGTGTTCCACCTCCACGTCGACCGGGCGACGACGCTGTGCTGGCAGCGCGGCGCGGCCAGGAAGTGCTGGCGCCACGGTGACATCGATCGCAGCCGGATCGACCAGGGCGGATTGTTCACCGACGTCAATATCATCACCACCGCGGGCGGCCACGACACGACCTGGACACTTTCGAAGGACGGCGAGCTGACCGGCGAGACCGACGCGGACGCGTGGCACGACATCGAATCCACGCCCGATCCGCTGATCGGCCTGTATGCCCACAGTACGATCCAGACGCGGGCGGACGGCGTGGTCGCGCTCGGCCGCTACGACCGGGTCGGCGGGGGTGGAGGCATCAGCCTCGACACCTTCGTCGAGTGGCTGGTCGTGCGCCGCGGCGACGCCTGGACGGTGGTCCCCGTACCCGACACGATCGTGCATACGGTCGTGCTCGCCGGCGAGTCGCTGGCGATCGTCGCGTCCACCTTCCTGATCGGCGACGGGCCCGTCATCGAGCGCCGCGAGCTGCTGACCTTCGCCCCCGGCGCGCGCGGGCCCGAGTTCGTCGGGGCGCTGCCCTCGGAGGTCGGCGTCAGCGAGCAGAGTGAGGGCGGCGATTATACGTGGAGTCATGCCATACGCGCGCGCGGCACAGATTGCTTGCAGCTGAGCGCGGGCGAGGCGTCGGGCCATACCTTCGTGCAGCGGGGCGATACGACGGTGGAGCGTGCGATTCGCCCGCCGTTTCATCGCCTGGCGGGCGACTGGCGCATCACACCGGAGGGGCCGCGGCGCGGCTGTCCGCGGGCCTGATCGCTGGATGTGTCGCGCGGTAGCGAGCGACGCTTCAGACCGCGGTGAGCGCTGACGGCGCGATTGGCCCGTGCCCACGCAGGCGGCCGATCGCGGTAAACTCGGCGCTTGGCGCAGATCATCCCCGCCCGTTGCCCTCACTGCGGCGCCAGCCTGCAAGTCGACCCCCGGGCCGACTCTGCCACCTGCGCCTATTGCGGGACGACCTCGCTGCTGCGCAGCAAGGGCACGGTGGCGCCGAACGGGGCGCCCGTCATCGTCGTCGCTGGCGGCGGCGCGAAGCGAATGGGACTCGTGCTGGCCCTGCTCGCGCTCGTCGTGGTCGTGGGACTGCTCGGTCTGTCGCTCATGGGCTCGGCGCCGCAGCGCCCGGCGCCGGTGCAGGTCCTTGTGCCGCAGCATACGATCGAGGGCCACTCTGACGACGCCCCGATCTCACCCGCGGATGTTGATGACACGACGCGCCTCGAGGTCGAGCGCCTCGAGACTGGACGTCGACCGCTGCTGGTCGACATCGACGGAGACGGCGCGCTCGACATCCTCGTGCTCGCCCGCCTGCACGCGGGCACGCGCAGCTGGGACGCGTTCACGGCCTTCAGCGGGGCCAATGGCCAATTGTTGTGGTCCGTCGACGCACCCGAGGACGCCCGCAATATCGTCGCCGCGGTGGCGCCCGGATGGCTGCTGCTGCTGACGCCCACCGGGCAGGTCAGCGGCCATGCGCTGGCGACCGGCAAGCAGCAGTGGTCGACCGCGCTCGGAGATCGCGGTCTAAGG
>Ga0116158_10001378_pt1 | contig 22197 bp, 16 predicted proteins | sample AD_UKC052_MetaG_FD_89883 | JGI IMG/M metagenome (GOLD analysis project Ga0116158, IMG submission 89883) | Active sludge microbial communities of municipal wastewater-treating anaerobic digesters from USA - AD_UKC052_MetaG | ecosystem: Engineered > Bioreactor > Anaerobic > Digestate | place: USA... | reverse complement strand
GAATCGGATGCAAAGGTAAGCATTTCAAAACCCGGACAGGGTATCGTAGGGCTAAAACGTTATGAATAAGAATCTTAATTTTGAATTTAAATAATTTTAAGAGACACTAGTGATTCCAAACCAAACAACAGAAAGAAATTCGAGAATGTATAGTATGAAAATTCAAATCAATAATATACATTTGCAGAAAATCAAAAAAAAGAACAGGACAGCCGTAATGATAGAGAAAATTATTCTGATTGAAAACGCCGACCCCGTCATATTCTACGGGGCAAACAACTCGAACATACACACCATCAAGGATCTCTTCCCTAAAATAAAGATAGTAGCCAGAGGAAATGCAATCAAAGCGATGGGCGAAGAGTCTGAAATAGCCGATTTTGAAGAGGTTATCGGAAAATTGGAAGCATACTGCGCAAAATATAATAATATGAAGGAGGAGGTCATCATCGACTTCATCAAAGGCAACCAACCGGAGAAAACTGACGACAACAATCTCATCATCTACGGCAACAACGGAAAACCCATCGTTGCCAGAACAGCCAACCAAATACGGTTGGTAAAAGATTACGACAAAAACGATCTTCTTTTCGCCATCGGTCCGGCAGGATCCGGAAAGACATACACTGCCATTGCACTGGCAGTAAGGGCATTAAAAAATAAAGCGGTAAGAAAAATCATATTAAGTCGTCCGGCAGTAGAAGCAGGTGAGAAATTGGGATTTTTGCCCGGCGACATGAAAGACAAGATAGACCCGTATCTGCAGCCCTTATACGATGCGCTTCAAGACATGATTCCATCCTCCAAACTGAAAGAATTTTTGGAAAACGGAACGATACAAATCGCACCACTCGCCTTCATGCGCGGCCGCACACTCAACGACGCGTTCATCATACTCGACGAAGCCCAAAACACAACGACCCAACAGATAAAGATGTTTCTCACCAGAATGGGAATGAACAGCAAAATCATAGTGACGGGAGACGTCTCCCAAATAGACCTTCCCCCCAGCCAAAGATCAGGGCTCATAGACGCACTCGAAGTGTTGCGGAACGTGAAGGGAATATCCAAGATCGAGTTCGACGTGAAAGACATCGTCCGCCACCAATTGGTGCAAAGGATAGTGGAAGCTTATGACACACGAAACAAGATACGGAAAGAAAAGAAAGAGGAAGAGGCGAGAAAGTCCGCAGAGGAGGACAACTGACAAATAAAGATTTCCACGCCCACCTCATTTTGTACCCGTTGTTAGATACAAGCAATGAACTATTTTCCCTAACTTTGCAACCGTCAAAACGAGAAGGGGAATTAATAAAACAACTATACATAATTATATTATGGAATCAGCATTAACAAAGACGGATTTTAACTTTCCGGGTCAAACAGGCGTATATCACGGCAAGGTACGTGACGTCTATAGCGTTGGAGACAAACTAGTCATGGTTGCCTCCGATAGAATTTCAGCATTCGACGTGATACTTCCCAAAGGCATTCCTTACAAAGGACAAATGCTGAACCAGATAGCCGCCAAATTTTTGGACGACACAAAAGACATCTGTCCGAACTGGAAGCTTGCCACGCCAGACCCTATGGTAACCGTAGGAATACGATGCCAAGGATATCCGGTAGAGATGATCGTACGCGGCTACCTTTGCGGAAGTGCATGGAGAGCTTACAAGAGCGGCGTACGCGAAATATGCGGCGTGAAGATTCCGGAAGGGATGAAGGAGAACCAGAAATTTCCGACACCAATCATCACCCCTACCACCAAAGCTGAGATAGGCCAGCACGACGAAGACATCTCCAAAGAAGAGATTCTCGCCAAAGGCCTCGTTTCAAAAGAAGAATACGAAGTATTGGAAAAATATACATTGGCACTGTTCAATAGAGGATCTGAAATTGCGGCAAAAAGAGGGCTCATCTTGGTCGACACGAAATACGAATTCGGAAAAGCCGACGGAACCATCTATCTGATGGACGAGATACACACGCCAGACTCTTCCCGCTACTTCTACGCAGAAGGCTATGAGGAGAGATTCCAAAAAGGAGAAGCTCAAAAACAGCTCTCCAAGGAATTTGTCCGCGAATGGCTGATGGACAATGGATTCCAAGGCAAGGACGGACAGAAGGTGCCTGAGATGACAGACGCCATCGTCAAATCCATCTCCGACCGATACATCGAACTGTTCGAAAACATCGTCGGCGAGAAATTCGTGAAGGCAGACACCGCCTCCCTCTACGCACGCATAGAAAAGAACGTGATGGATTATCTGAAAAAACAAGAAGCTGTTTGAATTTCTCAGACATACTTTCCTACAATATCGGGGCAAGGACTTCCTTGCCCCGATATTTTTTTCATTTTAACCGAATTGATGATTATCTTTGCAGCCGTATGTATCTACAGCATCTGACCATATTGAATTACAAAAACATACGAGAGGCCGATTTGTACTTCTCGCAGAAGATCAATTGCTTCATCGGCAACAACGGTGTCGGAAAAACCAACCTAATGGATGCTGTCTATTACCTCTCGTTCTGCAAAAGCCACTCCAACTCCATCGACGCACAAAACATCACCCACGAAGAGAACTTCTTGGTCATCAACGGATTCTACAATAAAGATGGAGTCGAGACAGAGATATACTGCGGACTGAAACGCAGACAGAAAAAGCAATTCAAACGTGACAAGAAAGAGTACAAGAAGCTTTCCGATCACATCGGTCTGATTCCTTTGGTACTCGTCTCGCCAGACGATTCGGATCTCATCTCCGGAGGCAGCGACGAACGCCGAAAATTCACTGACGGCTTCATTTCCCAATACGACAAGGCTTACCTCAACGCACTGCTTTCGTACAATAAAGCGGTGATGCAACGTAACGCACTGATCAAATCGGAATGTGCGGACGACGCGCTTTTCGACATTTGGGAAGAACAGATGCAACAAAACGGCGATTACATCTTTAAAAAGAGGAACGAATTCATTCAAGAGTTCCTCCCCTATTTCCAAGAGTTTCACTCATTCATATCGCAAGACAAAGAGTCGGTTGAGTTATCTTACCATTCTCAACTACAAAGCGAAAAGAGCTTGAGCGAACTTCTCAAGGAGAGCAGGCAAAGAGACCAACTCATTGGATACACAACCCAAGGCATACACAAAGACGATTTAGAGATGACAATGGGCGGAATCCCGATTAAGCGCATCGGGTCGCAAGGTCAGAACAAGACCTACCTCATTGCTTTGAAACTAGCTCAATTTGATTTTCTTCAAAGAATCGGTTCAACAAAGCCCATTATTTTGTTCGATGATATTTTCGACAAGTTGGACACCCACCGCGTGCAACAGATTATTCTACTACTGAAAAACAACCGTTTCGGTCAAGTTTTCATCTCCGACACGAACCGTGAGCACATCTCTAACATTCTGAAAGAATCAGGATGTGCTTATCATATATATTCTGTAGACAACGGAGAGATTACTCTTTCCGAAAAACAAGAAGATTAGACTATGCAAAGACAAAACATACAATCATTAGGAGCTATATTAAAGCAGGTTTTGAAGGAACAACACCTTGACACCAAACTTTACGAAATGCAGTTGATTGATGCATGGTACAAAACATTGGGTTCGACCGTAAAAAAATACACGACCAATATTTATGTGAACGACAAAAAGCTGTTTGTGAAGCTTAACTCATCCGTTCTGAAAAATGATCTGATGATGTCACGATCAGCGCTTGTCTCTGCTCTAAACAACAAAATTGGAGTTACAGTAATTAACGAAATCATATTTATATAATCATACGATATGTTAGAATTAGACAACATCGAATTCAACCATTCCGAGAAAATTCAGATGCGTTTCAATGATATAGACGTGCTCGGCCATGTCAACAACGCTATTCAGATCACCTACTTCGATTACGGAAAGGTGCATTATTTCGAGACTTTAAAAAAGCAGATAATCGACTGGAGCGGTTCCGATTTGGTCATGGTTCACTTCGAAGTAGACTTCATGGAGCCTATCTTCCGTGGCAACAACATTGAAGTAAAGACCAAAGTATACGAAATCGGAAACAAAAGTGTCAAACTAGTTCAGATTCTTCAAGACGAAACGACAGGACATATCAAATCTGTTTGTCGTTCTGTAATGTGCGGATTCGACGCCAAAACAAACGAATCTATCATCATCTCAGACGAGTGGAGAAATTTGATTCAGAAATTCGAGAAATACAGACCTTGAAAACGTATCTGAAATGAATGAGATGACAGACAACTAATCCATGTCAATTTTATTGTATATTTTAGACAAAAAAGCATCAGAAATCTTGTTTCTAACGGAATCAACAGTTATATTTGCAAGTGAATCTAAAATGTATATAATGAAGCATCTTATACTTTTCATATTATTCTCACTTACTTTTTCTTTAGGCAATGCTTATGCTGAAGGTCAATCGAAAGAGCCGCAGGAAATTTCCGTTAGCGTCTCCGACAACAGACTTTACATCATTGGAGCCGCACAAGGTTCAAGCATAACTATCAAAAACATGTTGGGAGAAAAAGTATTTATGGGAGTCATTAAAAATGACAAAGACATTTACGATTTGAATTTGAAAAGCGGTTTTTACATTGTTCAAATCGGCGATGTACTTAAAAGAATTATTGTAAAATAAAGGTGACATTCACTACTTGAGAAAGAATCCAAGGTCTGATCATGGTCTTGGATTCTTTTTGTAAGGAGGAAATCCAAAACTCAAAAAAATTGTCAATCATGAGACAACTGATTCTATCCATCATCCTAGCATTTTGCACAGCTTTTAGTTCATTTGCACAAAATACAGATCAGAAAACAGTCAGCCTAATCACTAGCACGCCGTCAGATCTAGCGGTTTTTACAGTATGGGGGCACACTGCCATCCGAATCCAAGACCCAAGCATCGGTCTGGACGTTATGTTCAACTACGGAATATTTTCTTTCCACAAGGGATTTTATTATAAGTTTGTCAAAGGTGAGACAGATTACAAGTTGGCCATCCAGAGCATACCTGGGACAATGGAAGAGGTAGCTGAGAAAAATTCGTACATGTACGAGCAAGTTCTCAACTTGACAAAAGAAGAAAAAGAGGAAATCATTCAAGCATTATATATTAATGTACGACCCGAAAACAGATATTATAGGTATAATTTCTTTTACGACAACTGCGCAACCCGACCAAGGGAACTGATAGAAAAAGTAACCGGGGGACTCACCTATGCTACTATAGGAAACAAGATGACTTATCGAGAAATCATTCACGAAAGGTTGGCCAACATGAAATGGTTTGCTCTCGGAATCGATTTGTGTTTGGGCAGTCCAACAGACAATGTGGTACCAGATTCCGACATGACGTTTCTTCCTGTCGAATTAATGTCCGTTTTCGAATCTGCAAAAAAGACAAACGGCGAGTCTATCGTAAAAGAGACAAAGACTCTATATACACCTATTCAAAAAACAGAAGAAAAAGACTTAGGATCAAGGGTGTCTCCTATCCTTGCCTGCTGGATTTTCTTAGCATTGATTGTTGCCCACACCCTATTTTATAATTATAAAAAGAAAAATGATTTGTGGTTTGACATTACACTTTGGGCTATTGCAGGTTTAATTGGATCCGTACTATTTTTTCTGGCATTTTTCTCCGTACATCCATCCACCAATCCAAACTTCAACCTATTATGGTTAAATCCACTTCAGCTACTTTTTGCCATATTGGCACCTTTCAAAGCTCTGAAAGAAAAATTAAGATATTATCAGATGGCCAACTTGTCACTCATCTTGATTGCCATTATCGGCTGGCCCATATTGCCACAACAGTTCAACCCAGCCGTTTTCCCACTTATGATTGCACTAGCAATCAGGGCATTGAATTACATTATGCCATTCGGCGAACTTGTTAAGAAATACTCAAAAACAAAAAAATTATAAACAGGCTTGATTTTTCAGAACAATAAACTAATTTTGCATAGTTTTTGCCGTATAGATAAAAACACAAACAACAAAAAAACGTTCATAAAATGAAAGCTATTAAATTTATTCTTGTAGCAGCAACCCTAATCGCACTTATGGGTTCATGTAAATCAAAAGCTTGTCCTGGATATGGAGAGGTTCAAAACGACCAACAACAAACAGAACAAAAGGCATAAATGAATCAGTTTGTAAGATATATAAAGATTACGATTGCTCTTGTGATGCTAGCATTAGCTGCAAGCGCATGCAAATCTTCTTCTTGCGGATGTGACACTTATGGCGACTTATATAAAAAAACGAATCAGGCGGAAACACTTGCCTGATTTTTTATTGTCATAAGTTAAGGCTATTTGTGAAATAAAAAACATCTTGCTTTTTTGAAATATCTTATAGTTTGACTATTTTTGCATGTTAGAAAATTACTTTTAAATATAAATTCATAAGAAAATGATTAAACTTGGTATTAACGGTTTCGGACGCATCGGACGTATGGTGTTCCGTGCAGCAGTTGAGAATTTCTCAAAAGACATTCAAGTTGTAGGTATCAATGACCTTTTGGATGCTGATTATTTGGCTTATATGCTTAAATATGATTCAGTACACGGTCGTTTTAACCACGATGTTAAAATTGAAGGCAACTTCTTGATCGTTGACGGAAACAAGATCCAAGTCTTCGCTGAGAAAGATCCTTCTCAAATCACTTGGGGAGCTCTTAACACAGACGTAGTTGTTGAGTCTACTGGTTTCTTCTTGACAGAGGAACTTGCAGCTGCACACTTGCAAGCTGGTGCTAAGAAAGTTATCATGTCAGCTCCTTCTAAGGATGCAACTCCAATGTTCGTTTACGGTGTTAACGATAAAGCTTATGCTGGACAGAAGATCATTTCTAATGCATCTTGTACTACTAACTGTTTGGCTCCTATCTCTAAGGTATTGAACGACAAGTTCGGTATCAAACGTGGTTTGATGACTACAGTTCACGCTGCAACTGCAACTCAGAAGACAGTTGACGGTCCTTCAAAGAAGGATTGGAGAGGTGGTCGTGGTATTCTTGAGAACATCATCCCTTCTTCTACTGGTGCTGCTAAGGCTGTAGGTAAAGTATTGCCTGAATTGAATGGCAAATTGACTGGCATGTCAATGCGTGTACCTACTTCTGACGTTTCTGTTGTTGACTTGACAGTTGAGTTGGAAAAAGCAACTACATACGATGAGATCTGCGCAGCAATGAAGGCTGCTTCTGAAGGTGAATTGAAGGGCATCCTTGGATACACTGAAGAGGCTGTTGTTTCAACTGACTTCCGTGACGATTCTCGCACTTCAATCTTCGACGCAAAAGCTGGTATCCAATTGGATCCTACTTTCGTTAAAGTTGTATCTTGGTATGACAATGAGTGGGGATATTCAAACAAAGTTTGTGAAATGGCTCGCGTTATCGCTAAGTAATTTCCAAATTTGGAATAAATCTAGGAAGGGTGCTTGGGGGCACCCTTCTTTTTTTATATCTACTGATCAAAACGGCTTTTCAAAAAGCAACGGAATACGGATGTTGATTCTGCGTAGTGACCGTCTGAATTGCATTTTATTTTTGAACAACAAATGCAGATTACGTTATAAGATTTAACCCACCTATTTATTGAATTTGATCCTTTTTCACATCTCATTGTACAAGCGCTAATCATGCGTTATAGGAGAATTAGCAATAAAACAAATTTTAGGTAAGATGAAATCTCACCCTCCCGATTAGAGAGCCTTTCAGACAAGAAAAAAAAACATTTTTGGCTATACTTCTGAATATCAACAAGAATTATATCGTTTCATTATTTAACACATAGGCATTGTTTTAAAAATCAAGAGTATAGAAGAAACTGTTTATAACTTATTTTGATAATGAAAAAAGAACCATGTATCTTTGAAACGGTTTGGTTTTCATATCTGCATTCTGCAGATTGAAATCAAAAGGGAATGCCGTGTAAATCGGCAACAGTACCCGCTGCTGTAAGTTCCATCTTCTATCAACAAAGAAGATTTATGGAGACGACAAGCTGCCACTGACTTTCTTGAAGTTGGGAAGGCGTCTTATCCGGAACGAGTCAGAAGACCTGCCAACACCACATACTTTCGAGGCTTTCGGGAGAAAGAGCCAACAAAAGAGATTCCTTAAGGCGCATTGACCGTCAACAATCCCTCTTTGTTCATTTCTTCTACCGAGCTCCTCATTTCTTGAAAAAACATTTAATTAAAGGTTTTCATCATGAGCAGTTCAGAAATTCAAATCATTAAACGAAACGGAAAAGCAGAACACTTTTCCATTGAAAAAATCAAAAATGCTATTCGGAAGGCCTTTTTAGCCGCCGGCAGTTTTGCTACAGACGAAGAGTTGACCTCAATCCTTGGTCGCGTTCACATCTCAAGCTACATGAACGTAGAAGAGATTCAAAACCAAGTTGAGGTCGCCCTTATGGCCGAAAAATACTACTCCGTTGCAAAACGGTATATGCTATACCGTCAGCAACACTCGGAAGACCGAGACGAACTTGACAAATTATCTTTCCTGATCGACTACTGCAATGCGGAAAATCCTGCAACAGGCAGCAAATTCGACGCCAACGCTAATGTTGAGCAGAAAAACATTGCAACACTTATCGGAGAGCTTCCTAAGAAAAACTTTATCCGACTAAACAGAAGATTACTTACCGACAGATTAAAAGAGATGTACGGAAAGGAATTTTCTGATAAATATTTGGATTTGCTCAACCACCACTTTATTTATAAAAACGATGAAACCAGTTTGGCCAACTATTGTGCCAGCATCACCATGTACCCTTGGTTATTAAACGGAACTTCATCAATCGGAGGAAACTCGAAAGCTCCTACCAACCTGAAATCATTCTGCGGTGGTTTCGTCAACATGGTTTTTATGGTTTCAAGCATGTTGAGCGGTGCTTGTGCAACTCCTGAATTCTTGATGTACATGAACTACTTCATTGGATTGGAATTCGGTAAAGATTATTATTTAAAGGTTGACGATGTAGTTGACCTTTCAATACGCAAGCGCACACTCGACAAGGTTATCTGCGACTACTTCGAACAGATTGTCTACTCAATAAACCAACCTACGGGAGCCAGAAACTTCCAAGCTGTATTTTGGAACATCGCCTATTACGACAAGTTCTATTTCGAAAGTTTGTTTGGCGAATTTAGATTTCCTGACGGAAGTCAGCCTGACTGGAACTCTCTTAGCTGGTTACAGAAAAGATTCATGAAGTGGTTCAACAAAGAACGAACAAAGACCGTTCTGACTTTCCCTGTCGAAACCATGGCCCTACTCTCTGAAAACGGAGATGTAAAAGACAAAGAGTACGGAGACTTCACAGCAGAGATGTACGCTGAAGGGCACTCCTTCTTCACCTATATGAGCGACAACGCTGACTCTCTTTCAAGCTGCTGCCGTCTAAGAAATGAAATTCAGGACAACGGATTCAGCTACACCTTAGGTGCAGGTGGTGTCTCTACGGGTTCAAAAAGCGTTTTAACCATCAATCTCAACCGGTGTATCCAATTCGCAAACAAGAGAGGCATGCATTACCTCACATTCCTCGAAGAGGTTGTAGACCTTGTACACAAGGTACAGTTGGGTTATAACGAAAACTTAAAGATGCTCCAAGAGAAAGGCATGTTGCCTTTGTTTGATGCCGGTTACATCAACCTAAACCGTCAATACATGACCATCGGTGTCAACGGATTGGTTGAAGCTGCTGAGTTCCTTGGCATCAAGATCAATGACAATCCTAAATATGCAGCCTTTGTCCAAGAGGTTCTTGGATTGATCGAAACATACAACAAAAAGTACAGAGACAAAAACATACTCTTCAACTGCGAAATGATCCCAGCAGAGAATGTAGGAGTAAAACATGCTAAATGGGATAGAGAGGACGGCTACATCGTAACTCGTGATTGCTACAACAGCTACTTCTATGCAGTAGAAGACAACTGTCTGAACATTCTCGACAAGATCCGTATGCACGGCGAGAAATACATCAAACATTTAACCGGAGGTTCAGCTCTACACCTCAACCTAGAAGAGCATCTAAACCAACCACAATATAGACAGATCCTAAAAGTTGCAGCCAAAGAGGGCTGCAACTACTTCACATTCAACATTCCGAACACCATCTGTAACGAGTGTGGACACATCGACAAAAGACACCTCAAAGAGTGTCCTAACTGCCACAGCAAGAATGTTGACTATCTGACCCGTATCATCGGTTACATGAAACGCATCAGTAACTTCTCTGCTGCTCGTCAAAACGAGGCCGCGCAACGTTATTATGAAAATGCTACGGTAAAAGAAGATTGCTTAAAAGAAGATTAAAATGCTGAAATATACAGATTATAGCATCGTTTTCAGTGAGATTCCTGACGAGGTGACACTTGCCATCAACCTCTCCAACTGTCCAAACAAATGCAAGGGCTGTCACAGCCCTTGGTTGATGGATGATATCGGTGAAGAGTTGACTAACTCGGCATTATCCAATCTCATTCAGAAATATGAAGATGAAATAACCTGCATCTGTTTCATGGGTGGAGACATTGACCCCAAAAGAGTCAACGAATTGGCCCAATATATCCATGACGACTGGAATCAGATTAACGTAGGTTGGTATTCAGGGAAGTCGGAAAACCCTGATTGTATATCAGTTAAAAACTTTCAATACATCAAGTTAGGAGGGTATAAAGAACATCTTGGCGGATTAAATTCACCACAGACCAACCAACGTCTTTACAAATGTTTACCTAACGGTGAAAAAGTCGACATAACCTTTAAATTTCAAAAGAAACAACTGTAAGATTCTTTCCTTCTGAAAAAACAGGCTGCGACTTCTGACGTGGCCTTTTTTTTATGCCAAAACGACACAGAACCACAGTTTTCATCTATGGCTACGAAAGAGAGAATACAGCCCCATTCTGTAGCCTACGCAAGTGTAGCGTTGTCAATGGGTCGAAATGTTATGTCTGTAGTTTACATTAATTTTTTCTACCTTTTTGACAAAGAAAAAATAAATTCCAATCCGCCCATTTCACGGTTACGGGCATAAATGATACCGCCATGGAACGAGACGGCATTTTTAACGATAGAGAGGCCAAGACCTGTTCCTCCTAGTTTGCGCGAACGACCTTTATCAATACGATAAAAACGCTCAAATATATGATCAAGATGGCTCTCATCCACGCCTATTCCATTATCGGCAAAAGAGAAACAATAAAAGTCATCCGTCTCTTGTTCAAGATTAATAAAGACATCTCGTCCTCCAGAATAGGCCAACGCATTATCGGTCAGATTGCGAAAGATGGAATTCAACAAAGAAGGATTACCCATTATCTCCAAAGGCTCTGAAACATTGGTCGAAATTCGTAAACGATCATCTTCAGGCAAGAGTTTCACCTCATTTATGATTTCGAAAATCAGAAGATCAAGGCGAACCGGCTCTTTACTGATCATCATGCTGGCCTCATCCATTCGCGTAAGCGTAGATATGTCAGACAGGAGACTGCACAACCGTTCAGTCTGAGAAAAGCTTTTTTCCAAGAAGCTTCGTTTCAAATCCGGATCCATATCAGGATTAGACAAGATGGTCTCCAAATATCCTCTAATAGCACTGACCGGTGTTTTCAACTCATGATTAATGTTATTCGTCAGCTGTTTCTTTATTCTTATCTTCTCACTCTCTTCATGCAAAGCAAACTGATGTTCCTTTTCAGAATCGGCCATAGCCTCTTGCATCTTTTTATATAGATTTACAATATGATTAGAGATATCGCCCAACTCATCTTTCGGAAAAGGAGGAAAATCATTGATAGATTTACCAGAATTCAACAACTCTGCAAACTCACGCAAACTAGAAATATTATCGCCCAAATGCCTTGTCACCACGTAACCAGATAGAAAAAGAAGAATGGAGATAACAAGCACAAACCATACGAAATCACTGTCGGCCTGTAGTACATGCAGCAACGTCATGTTGTAAGGCAATGCTGAGCGTACTACCATATTATTCTCGCAAGTGGCAGAATAGAAATAATCACGTCCATCAATCTTAGATTCTCGTCTTACGGTATATGCTTTCCCATTACGTATGGCACCCACGACCTCTTCTCTTTGAAGATGATTCGGAATTGGACCCAATCTACCCTTCTCTTGCGAATCAAAATGAACATAGCCATCTGTAGAGATCAGCGTGACCCGGAGATCAACGAACATATCCCGATGATTTTCAAAGTAGGATTTGGCATCAATACCATACTGAAGGGCATCCAACATCTGCACATTAAAGAGTTGTAAAGAGGAATTCAGTTGTTCCTCCTTGAATTTTTTTTCCCTTTGATACTGAAACAAAAGAAAACAAAAAACCAACGACAAAGAAAACAGCACCAACAGCAGGAACAATCTTCTCTGATAGGTTGTCTTACTCTTCAAAGCCATATCCATACCCCATTTTTGTTATAATATGAGAGCCATAACGGCCTATTTTTTTTCGCAGACGTGTTATATTCACATCTATCGTACGGTCAAGAACAACCACCTCATCACTCCATACATGATCTAAAATATGGGTACGAGAAAGAATAACGCCCTTATTTGAAAGAAGCAAGACTAATATTTCGAACTCCTTTTTGGTAAGCTGTACATCCTCCCCATCAAGCGTAACTCTTTTTTTATTTATATCCACCTGTAAAGTTTCATAACTAAGCAAAGAAGAACTCTTAACAGAATCCTCTTTTTGACGCACAGCGCGACGCAATACGGTCTGTACACGAGCCACCACCTCACGTACAGAGAATGGTTTCTGAATATAATCATCAGCACCAAGATTCAATCCTAAGATGGTATCGTCTTCAGTATTCTTGGCTGTACAGAAAATTATAGGAATAATGGCAGTTTCAGGTTTTGATTTCAACTGATGTGCAAATGTAAATCCGCTCATCTCTCCCATCATAACATCAAGAATAATGAGAGAATAAACATTCAAATCCATGGTTTGACATTGTTCTGCACTATAAGCCACATCGACTGCAAAGCCTTCCTTTTCCAAATTGAACTTTAAGATTTCGCACAACGACTCTTCATCGTCTACTACCAAAATTTTTTGTGCCATAAAATTTTCATTAAGTTACTCAAAGATAAGAAACATAAGCAATGAAAAAAAACGGGGCTTGAGAAATTTCACGGAAATGTAACATCACAAAAAACGCCCTGATCACAAAGAAACAGAGCGTTTAATTATAGCGTCATTAAACTTTACAGTCTTGCTTTTCTCTTTCGGTAAAAGATAAAACCTGCATACCCAAGCATGAAAATGATGGATGGGACAACGGCATCACCGAGAGGGACTGGATCTGATATGGAGTAACCCACGTCACCTCCAATTGGTTCATTTCCTGTTGCATCAACATAATAATTACCGAATTCAAAACTAAACATCACATACGGTCCAGTTCCATCATGAATAAAACATTTTATATATTGGGTTTGTGATTGGGGATTCGCAATACAGGTCACATAATCAATTCCATCACAAACAACTTCAATTCCACAATGTGCACCCGTTTCCTCACAATGAGTTCCATCATCACAAAGTTCATACGCAAAGAGAATGTGTGGTGAAAGAAAAAAAAACAATATGATAAAAAAGTTGTATTTCATTTTATTTAGCCAAAACACATTTAACATTATTTACAACATAAACACCAGCAGGCAATCCTAAAACCAATGTTTCACCCTTGGTATATTTAACCTTAGAACGTACCACCTTCAACGCCTTCATATCATAGACATCAGCTTCGCCAGATGTAGATGAATAGATGCAAAGTTCGCCATCTTTTTCGTAAACAGCAAATTGAGACGAACTATTTGCATCATTGACTTGGTCTGTATAACCATCTCCATTCTCACCCTCGTTCACATTGTAAATAGACAAAGAACGGAAAGGTGATGGGGTCTTCTTCGTTGACGTAACATAGAGACGGAACGGAAGAACAGAGGTCAAACCCTCACTATAAACGAACTTGTTCAAAGAAGAGTTCAAGGTATAACAGTTATTGACCATAATTTTTCCTGTTGTTCCATAAACATCAAAAAGAGGCAAAGATGTTTTGATATTGGTTGGCGTAGCAGAAACAGATGCATTTGATGCAGAGTAACTGATTGTCTGACCTATCAAACTATACTCCTCACCCCATGCCGTACCCGGGAATGCCACCAAATAAGGGACGTATGCCTCCATGACAGGTACATCTGGTGCATCGAAACCTAAAGCATCCGATTGAGAAGTCACAAACTTTTTCAACCAAAAATCTCCGTTTGCATTGTTGTCTATTTTACTGAACGGTTTCATATTAGTGACAGGCAAACCAGCATTATCTTCTCTTCCTGAATTACGAAACTCTGTAGCCTTAAATGGAAGCACTATGCTTTCCCATCCTCCCTCTAAAGTGGCAAATATAGAAGGTTTACGCTTATAAACAATGTTTTCTGCAAAGAAATCATATGGAATATATAAATCCGCACTATCTGAGAGAACAATGCTATGAGCTTCATAACTACCGTTGTTTTTGCAAAGTACATTAGTTTTACTACAAAGGTTTACAGGAACATCCTCGTCAAAGACAGCCAAAGCATTACCATTCAGATTAAGACCATTACCCATAGAATCGACACGAGTCAACACCGCATCAGGTTTTCCGTAAAAGATAGAAACATCGAAGAAACGCTTCTTCACCTTTAGAGACAAATAAACCAAGCTGTCACAACCATCTACCGTAGAGAGTCGTAATGTGTCATGAACAACTCCTACGGTATCCTGTATCGGCAATCTAAAGCCGTTCTTACGATAACCCATCGCCTCGTAAATGGAGTCTGAGATGTTAATCTTATAAGAAGGTTTCACATCCAAATTCACATAACAAGATGTATCTGGTACATTAACAGAGTTAGACTCCTTCAACTGATGCATAGAGATATTTCCTGGCGTCGTTGGAGAGAACGTACCTGCAGGTGTATTCAACGTGCTGCCCAAACACATGGTTTCATCAATATACTCTCTCACCCTTGGCTTTTGCTCAAAGAAGAGATAAAAACGTTTGGATGTGTTGCCTTTAGGCAAAGTGTAGACAAATGTACTCTGCACGGAAAGCGGTGTTTTCATAATGGGCGATGACAATGAATCAACCCAATAGATTTCATCTGCATCAACAAACGCATCTGCATTTGAAATCTGTACCGTTACATTTCCTGCAGCATTTTGATAAAGAGTTACGGGCACTACAATACCGGTTAACGAGTCGCGGTTCAAAACATTAGTCTCAACAATCACATTTCCAGCATGAGTATAGATATCAAGCGGAGCATCCTGAGCCAAAAGGTTCTGAACATCCTCATTCAAACGATAGTCTGCAGTAGCCGTCTCGTTTGCCATCACGTAAGCCGAGACAGATACATAACCGCTCTTCTGCAACTGCAAATTGAGCATATCCGTAGGTTTTGTAGACGAACGTAACAAGTTTTTCGTATCATCTGTAGGGGACGCCACAGACAAACGGGATGCATCAAATTTAAGTTCAAGTGTAGCACCTAACGACAATGGTTTGACCAAGAAGGACTGCAATGGAGCCACATATTTAGTCATGTTGTTCGAGATACCATTAGAATAGGATACAAAATCGCCGACCTCTGCTGGTAAAAGCTTTATATCAGCAGCAATTACATCAGAATTGTCTTCATAAAATTCATCTAAATCAAGATGAGACATGTATGGATTAGTAAGCACTATGTAATAGCCACCATTGCCTTTCAACTTCTCTGTATAAGCAGAATCAGCTTTACTAAGATCCAAACCTTCAAATCGAGTGACCAAATCAATTGTAACAGTCTTCAAAGAATCAAATTCATTGTTATCGTCTTCAAATAAGAAACGATATCTATAATCTGTTTTATTCAAAAAGACATCTGTATTATCGACATAGGTATACTTAGTCCTAGAATTAGGGAATGTATAAACCATCGTTGTATCTGCAAACAATGGTTTTTTGACAAAATACCTAAATGCACAGCCTAATAGTGACTGAGACAAAAGCACATCATAATTCCTCATAGACAAAGACCAAGAAGCTGAATAGTTATCTCCATCTTTCTTTGCTGTAATATAACGCATATACGAAGTTCTATCTTCTGAATAGTAATCACCAGTGTATACCTCCTTCAATGGAGGAGCCAATAAATACCACATACTCGAAGTTGATTTTGAAGATTTTGATTTCAGAGCCATCTCCACATGGGCTTTTTTATAAGAAAGTCTATGTACATTACCCAAACTACCACCTGGATGGAAGTAAACATCAGCACACTCTCCAACAGAACCTATAATGGTAGGAAGTTTAGACACATGATCACTAGTCTCCGTATCCGGATTGTCCCATCCTATGTGGGCATCAAAACAGGAACTTGGTTTGGATATCAAAGTTGGCTCAGCACCCAAAGTTCCATCCGCATTTCTATACTTCCAGTTTTGAATATTATTATAGTCACCATCATTAGCAGCACCCGTCCAAGCCAAAGCTGTTTGGGAAATCTGAGGAATGTCAATAGACTTAGAATAGAATTCTACAGGTTTGGTTATATCAACAGAGTCGTAGCAAGTTACAGTGACTAAATGCAAACCAGCCACTACATTTTCCATATAAACAGAAAACAAGTTAACTGCAATGGAGTCAACCGCCTCAATTGGTTTCTGGCGAACCACTAATGTAGTGTCTGTACCATTGATCTTCTTTATATCCAAACCATAACGAGTTGTTAATAAATTCGTAGTCAATTGTTTACCAGCTTCCGTCTTAGTTCCTGTAATGTCAATATCAAGGTAAGGCTGGTGAAGCTCACCACCTGTACAGAGGGCTGGCATACTCATTATATCTATAGTAAAGTTCTGTCCCTCATAAAGAGTAAGACCTCCCTCCACCGCACCTTGGTAGGTTCGCATACTATCCGTCAAATTAACCATGGCAAGATGTTCCAAATCCAAATTTCTCCAAGCACGTGGAGCGTCATGTTCATCTGAAAGCAACTCATCCAACAGCGTTGAATTAGTTCCAGCCAATTCACGGAGTTCTAATCTAGACATACCATAACTACGACATGTCTGATGGTCTTCTAAGAACGGCGTTGTACTCACTATGTTCGGACCATAAGAACAATAGGATGATGTCAAATCAGAAGCAACAGAGAATGAAACACTAGAACAAGCACCCTTTTCTAATTGAGTCGTACCAATTGAAGTTCCTCCATTGTCGAAATAGATGCTTTCACCAATGGTGTTATATTTTTTAGTTGTCAACAGAGACAACACATTGTCGCCATCCGAGCTACCGTTCAATGTATTGCCAGAGACAATAGAGTTGTACATGTTAATTCGAGAACCCGTGCCATATTTATATAAAATAGCAGTACCATTACAATCATTGTTGATAATTGACGAACTGATAATATCAACCTTGGCACCATTTAGAGCAGAAATAACTCCATACTGATTGCCTACGTTTTCTGTCATTGTACAGTTAGCAAAAATCACATTAGCAGTAGTATCACCAATACCTCCATTTACGTCCACACAAGCAGCCGTTTGGTTACGGGAACCTCCATAAGTATTTTTAACAAACGAAGACGAGAAAATATTGGAATAACAATTCTCTAGAGTGATTGTTCCTCCTTTTTCGTAGAAATAGTTCTGATAAAACTCTGTTTTATTAATCAAAATACGAGAGTTTTTAGCCATAATAGCAGGACCAGCACCCTGTCCTGAAGAAACTTTATTTTTCATAAACAAACACTTCGTTACGCTGACTAATGTATTTGGATCATAGCTTGTACCATTCTTACCTTCCGTATAAAAAGCTGCACCATTTTGTTGCGCTTCATTTTCTACATAAACGGAATGCGTCACATTAACCGCAGCACCCGAAACGTAACTACCAGCACAAGTACCATCTCCTGATGTCATGGTGTTTTTATAGAACTTAGAGTCTGCAATCGAGATCAACGAACTTTCTGTTGCGTACATTGATGCACCCCTTCCTGTTTGCGTGATTTTACCATTTGAGAACATGGAATTGGAAACATTTACAGTACTTTTATGCGAAGCAAAAGCACCTCCAAGACCCTTCACCATATAGGTATTGTTAAACCACAAATAGGAATAGTTTGTATTTGCAATGTTTTCAGTAAAGAGAACAGCACCCTCAGATGTTTCGTTTGAATTGGTCTTATTATTCGTTAAATAAGAGTATCTGAAGTTAAGAGAGTTCGTATTTCCAATATAAATAACGGCACCGAAAATATTAGAATTAGAATTTATATAATTATTCGTAAAGAAAGAAGACTCAATCAAAACAGAAGAGAGTCCGTCTAGATGCACAGCACCACCTCTTAATACACCGGAACTATACTGACCACTACCTGTATAAGCATTTCTGTCAAATAGATTGGCACATTTTAAAGAATCTGCAGGGTCAAGAAGATTGACAATCATACTCTTGTCTGCACTACAATCACGCCAATCAGTAGTATCATCTTTAGTGGCTGGCATTTTGTTGACATTATCCTTAGTAGAAACTATCAATTCGTAAGGACCAACTATATTAAGGGCAGCTCCTTGCACTTGAGCAGAACCCTCAGGGGTATTAGTGATAAACTTACTATCGTAAATTTCAAGTTTACCTCCATTTGTTGAATTCAATTTAATGGCACCTCCATCATTATTTTGGAACTTACAATCGTTCACCTCAAGTTGTTCCTCTACTGTATTGTTTGCAGAATAAATTACCGAAGTAGAACTACCAACAGCATCATTGAAATCAAGATGAGAAATCACATTTTTACCATCACTGATTTTGAAGATCGCATCTGTTCGGTTACTTGTATTTTTAATAGCTGTATATCCACAACCTGTAACATACTCAGTAGAAGTACCATCAGTGTAATTATAACCACCGTAGATGGAGATATTTTTTAGCGTATCTGTTTTTACAGAACCATTTATTCCATTTACGGCATAGTCTCCTCCATTTTTAGACACATAAATGGCAATCTGCTTGTTGGCAGTTGCTTCATTAGCATGTAAAGTTGCTGCTGCAAGGAGAGCCTCGTCTATGGTGTTGAATGCACCATCAGCTCCCGCAGATGCAGCCTGAGCCCATGAAGATCCGTTGCCACTTGCATTGCCTCGATTGTAAACGAAGTAATTCTGAACACAAGCATTACCTGGAACAACCTCTTCCGTTACCTCTCCTATTTTAATCTGTTTTGCAACATCTGCAAAAACCTCAACTTTGAAAGTATAAGAGCTGGCAGTAAGGCCTGAGAGATGAATTATATTTCCACTCCAACTGCCTGCATTGTAAGTGCCACCTCCAGCATCTGTTCTTGACAAGGTATAAGCTGGCGTAATGAAATTCTCACTACTTGCCGGACTAGTTATGTTAACCGAAAGATCAATCTCTCCGTCACAATAACCATTCTCTGCAACAGAAGGAATATCAAAAGTACATTCAGCTACCGTAACCGTTACATTTTTGCTAACAACATCACAGCCCAAAGAGACCTCTAGCGTAACTGTATTTGCACCTATAGTCGTGAAATTGTGGGTGAAAGAGAGATTATAAACAGAATTTAGAGAAGACACTGCAACACTACCGCTCTTCAAAACGGTCCCACCCTGTTTCCAGCTATAAGTCATTGTTGCCCCATCTTGAGGACTTGTAACATTTATAGTTTTAGTCAACGTCAAATTCTCACACTCTGTTGTGTTGTAAGATGCATTGGCATCTGATATCGCTGCAGACATTGGATTTTTGACACTGCTTACACTGGTCGAAGAAATCTCTTTTGAGGCATAACCTGTAGCCAACGCATTAACTTTAAAGGTTAATGTACCTGTTTCTGAGGCTCCAACCATATATGTATTATCGCCGACAATAGCCGGATTAATCGTTCCTATCTTAGATGCATTGCTATAAACATCAATTGTATAAGCAAAACCATCATAACTAGTATTAATATCCTGAGGGTTTGACAAAGTTATGGTGATGTTCTGGCCTTGACAATAGAACGGAGTAGCAGCAAGCCTAACACTCGGAGATTCTCCGAAAGGCACCTGTTTTACTGCAAATGTTTTTTCTATTACCTCTCCAAATTGAGACGTAAGTTTGATGGTATAGCTTGACTCGGTACCATCAGTTGCAGCAGCCGCTTTATTGACTGAAATAACAGGATTAGCATAACTCTGAGAAGTTGAGTATGTCATCTTACTTGATGTGACCGTTGAACTAGTTGCATTATCGATAACTTCAACCGTATAGTTTGCATTGCCAAACAATTCCAACACATCAGTATCGAAGAGATTATTCACAGTGAATGTATCCTGTTGTCCATCCGAAGAGACATTAATAACAGATTTGTCTGAAATGGAAGCATCACACATCTGTTTCTCAAATAGTCGGAATGTGGTTGGTTCTGTCTGTTTATAGACACTACCCGTTGTCTCTGTATAGTTTATCTTCACACTCCAATAGCTTTCACCCCTACTTTCACCTTCCGTAGAGAATGACAAGTTTTCAGAATCTGTAGTAGCAGCAGTTACAGAAGGATTTAAAGTTTTAGTGAAAACCAAATTATCATTAGAGTCGTAAACAGAGAAACTATCCACTTCAAATCCAGTAAAATTAGTGTAATTTACATTAATTGAAGCCGTATTGCCTGATTCAAAACAAACCGTATCATTGCTAATGGTGTTAATCATTGGACTACAGTTATAGGTATACTGAGCCGTGTCTTTCGTTCCGTTGTTATCCGTAACAATGACAGAATAGGTTGCACCAGAAGTAAATACCGTACTATTATTCAAGCACAATTCTGCACGAGTAGAATCTGTTATAACAGATTCGCCTTTTTTCCATATATATGTAAATGGCGAAGTTCCGTTCTCGACAGAAGCTACCAACTTATCTCCACCTGTAAAAGTTCCAGAACATACCAAAGCTGAACCCACCTTTTCTAAAGAGACAACAGGAGGACAGATAGAAGTAAGGGAAATAGAAGAAAGATATGCATCACTACCACTACCATAATCACCATAAGCACCCATCACAATTTTTCCTGTTGCATTAGATGTCGCCGTAAAAACAAAAGTTTCTGTCGTGTGAACATAATCATTATTATTCGTTCCTAACCTAAATGAATTTCCACTGTTCATTGGCAGAGAGGCTACTGTCACCTTAATGTATTTAGGTGTAGTATTATTTATAACCGTCAATTTATAGGTTTGACCTTTAATCAAAGAGACATTATTGTTTGAAGAAACGGTAGCTCCCGAAGTACCACCCCATTGATACTTATCAGTATTCACCCAAGTACCACTGTCATCTTTTGTGAAATTTGAATTAATCCCAACTGGATTTGCAGCATTCAACAGCGATTCTCCCACACAGCTACTTGCCGAAACTATGGTCACAGTAGCATTAGTTGTTGTATTTCCTGTAGCCTCAGTAGCAGTAACAACCACCTGATGAGATCCAGCAGTCAATTCGGCACCACTATATGAAACAACACCAGTGCTATAATTTACAGAAAAAGCAGCATCTCCAGATGTTTTACTATAAGTTATAGATCCTGCAGAACAAGCTGTAGACGAAGTAGGAACTGTCGTCACTGTTGCAACAGACGTTTTCTCTGTTCCAACAGTAATGGTATGCTCTCCACTATAAGCTAAACCAGACAACACTGGACCTGAGGCAACAGAGATGGCTTGAGATGCCGAATAACCCGTACCTACACTATTTGTTGCATAATATCTTACATATAAAGAAGAATTATCATCATAATCTGCAACACTACCACCTGATGAAAAATTAGTCCAATCCCCATTATTCGAACTATTAGTAGAACAAATCTGCCAGCCTTGAGCAGTAACAGTAGAACCATTGTTATTAATACTTGGTGTATTTGGCAAACTCAAAGTTCCTCCCCTACATACAGAAGTAGGATTTCCTACTGGATACGAACCAACAGTAGGTACTGAGGAAAACGGAGTGGTAGAAAAATAAATCTTATTATCTGCTTCTTTTAAGTATATGTAAAATGTACCACT
>Ga0116158_10001375_pt1 | contig 22218 bp, 15 predicted proteins | sample AD_UKC052_MetaG_FD_89883 | JGI IMG/M metagenome (GOLD analysis project Ga0116158, IMG submission 89883) | Active sludge microbial communities of municipal wastewater-treating anaerobic digesters from USA - AD_UKC052_MetaG | ecosystem: Engineered > Bioreactor > Anaerobic > Digestate | place: USA... | reverse complement strand
TAATCTTATCAGCTTTCATAAAAGTCCTCCTTCTGACTGTTTTAAATTGTGGTAATTTAATTTTCGTCAGTTAGAGGACTTTTTTATTGCATGAAAAATGTGCGAAAGATACTATACGTTATCTCAACATACTCCCGATCCTAGTCCCGTTTTATGGGAAACATCATTTGATAATCATTTCAACTATCATGCTGATAATTCCTAACATATTAACATTGACTACCCCTTTAATTGTGTTCTTGCTTTAATGACCGGTATAACTTCATCATTTTATACTCGAATGCACGATTATTCTCTTTTCGATATGACGATAAATGATATAAGCAGAATGATAATATTGTTATAGATAAGAAAAATGCCACGATGAAGGCAATGCGGATAATACGGATTAAGCGTTATATAGCTTTAATAGCTTCGGAATTTGAATTATAAATCCGGACAAAGTCAGATATTCCGACAATGTTCATTACTTTTTTTAAATGATCTGACATACCAACAAACGCGATAACTCCGCCTTTTTCATTAACGTCCTGAATTATATGGATGAGAGTTGCAATACCGGATGAGTTAATATATTTTGTATTTTCAAAATTTATAATTAACTTCTGTGAAGAATAATTATCTTTTATTTCAGAGTAAACACCTTTCGCATCGCCATCTGCGTCAGATGTCAAATCCCCTTCAATAATAATGACCGGGATGTTGCTGATCATATCTGAAATGATTTTATGTTGGTATTTCATAACATATACCTTTGTTATATTCATATATTTTTTCAAACTGCATAAATGTCAAGAGATTAATTCAAATTATTATAAAACTTTGAATACCATGCAGCCTTCCGGTCCAGGATGTTTTATTCATCCTTATTACCTTCTTTAATAAGACATAGAAATCATATTTAATAATGATACGGTTAACTACTATCTGGTTCTCGTTCGGTTTAACTCCTCAATGTGAGTTCTGATCTCATTAGATAAGGGGGCTTGTTCAATTGCATTCTTAAAATATTGATCGGCCAGAATAACATTACCCATCATCATATTAATATATCCTAAAGTATCAAGATACGCAGGATGATTCTTGTTCGATTCATAAGCAATGTTTGCATATTCCAGTGCTTTTTTTAAATCACCTCCTGTTTTAGCCATAATATATGCGATCGAATTATATGCATTGTAATTCTTTTTATCAATCTCCAGCAATAATCCGTATATGCGAAGAGCTTCGGCCTGCTTTCCCTGCATGTCCAGACAATATCCCTTCATGCTGATCGCTACAACGTCAGCGGGAACCAACTCTAACACGTGATCAAGATATTTAATTGATTCAATATAATCCTGTATATGAATTAAAGAGTATGCAAGAATTTTTTTTACTTCAAGGGCGTCAATATATGCATTTTTCTGGTTAATTAGTTTGCGAAAATAATTGATGGCAGTCTTGTACAGTCCCATTCTGCAGTAGTTGATTCCGAGGTTATAGAGTATCTCGGGATTTTCAGGATCAATAACTTCTGCAGACTGCAGGTCCCGAATCGCCTCATTATAATCATGGACCATGAATTTTTTAAACGAAGAGTTAAGGAATCCGTTTATCTTATTCTGAACATCTACATCCGTCATTTATTATACCCTTTGATATGATTCAATACATCATTATCAGTGCAATCAGTCATTAACGGTGATATTGAAATATAATCCCGCTCCAGCTCCGTCACGTCAGAGCCCTCACAAATAACCGATTCTATGTAACCGCCCATTTGTACTATTGCTTCATTTGATTTAAAAATCATATTCTTAAACGAATCTCGATACATTCTTCTTCCGACTCTTGTGTATTTTTTTCCTTTGATCTGATCGTGAGACAGATCGGGATAATTAATATTATAAAATGGCGGGGAAGGCAGTGATCGTCCCTCATCATTGAGAGTCCCGTTCACATGATTCATAATATCATTGGAAATATTATCTACAAAACCCAATAAAAATTCGGATGCATCTTTAAAAAATTTAGATTCACGATGGTAAGAATTTATCGATATAGCTATTGCTGCTTTACCGAATATATAGGCTGTTCGCGCCCCTGCGACTGTACCTGAAAAAATGAGATCGTCCCCGACATTCGGACCATGATTGATTCCCGAGATTATCAGATCAACATCCGGTATGAAATCACCACTCAACCCGATGATAATACAATCTGCAGGATAACCAGCAACAGAATACTGGTTTTCAGCAACCCTTTTTATCGTTATCTGAGAATGTACTGTAATTGCATTGGAACATGCACTTTTCTCGCTTTCTGGCGCAATAATATAGACGTCATGAGTGGTCGAAAAGGCATCATATAACGCTTTGATACCTCCTGCATGAATCCCGTCGTCATTAGTGAGAAGTATTTTCATTGTATTACAATTAATTCAGTTTAATATAGTATATTTTTCGAATATTAGCTATATAGAATAACCAATTAAAATGGCCTATAGGGGATTCCTAATATTTTCGAATTATACTATTACGTCAACAAAATTCCATTTGCCGAAGAATCTTCAATTATGCCAGGCAAACAGATAGTACTATTAATATTCCGGGTTATTGTATTATTATTGACTGCAGATACCTGGTTCACTAATATCATATATCTGGCTGTTTAAATTGTTCGAGGTCTACCATGAAATTAAACATCAAGTGGTTTTCAATAACGACCCTCATTATTGGGACTATCCCCCTGTTTATTCTTTTCATATGGTGCTCAATCAATCAGTTCGGTGCCGAAATCGTGAGCCTTTTCGAATCCATACATCCTAGTGGTGGTTTTTCAATAATTGGGAATTCAGGGGAACTCGAGACGTTCATCAGTCGTATACCTGGTATAATTATTAATACTGTATATGCAGCAATTGATTTTCTCATATTAGGATCCGCCTTTTCATCTCTCTATAATTTTCTAGTTGGCAGATTCGACAACAAAAAAACAGAAGAATAATCAATACAACCAACACATCAGGCCAATGACAAAAAAAAATCTGAAAGTAAGAAAAATCGTATTTGGCATTCGGTTTAAGTTTTCAATAATAATTATCCTGGCCGTTGCTTTTGCAGCTGTCCTGATTGGTTTTGCTTTAATCAATCAACATGAAGAAAAAACGAGAGACTCCCTCAAGCGTCAGGGTGCAACCATTTTATATGGAATTGCAGACCAGGCCCAGATTTTTTTAAGCAACAAGCACATTCTCACTTCACAGCAGCAGGCACCCATATCCCCTTTGCTTGCAAATAAATTGCGTAAAGAGCAGTCAGAGGCATTAAAGAATATGGGCGAGTATTTTTCTTCTGTCATTGGCAAAGAGCTGAATAAAACAAAAAAAGAAGAGCGGGTTCTCGATATCGCTTTTGTCATCGATATCACCTGGAACAATCTGGCAGTTGACTGGAAACGATCGGACCAATCAAAATATTTTTATTTCAACCGTATAACCGGCGATCCTTTTGTCCAGAAAGGCGGTCGAAATGACCCACTGCTCGAGCCAACTATATTCAAGCATTACATGACTACAGTTGATACCGGGACATTCATCGGATTCGCTAATATAAATGATGTTCAGGATCAATTTAAGTATTTGTTCAAAGACATGCCTGATTACATTATTGTGGGGATACCGATTCTAAACGATAAAACAGATATCTATGACAGGTATCTCCAGTTCAAACAAGGCTCAATATCAAAAAATGCATACTACACTTATAGATCCCGGGAAAATAACGCTCAAGAAAAAATATCAGATCGTTTAGCAATAACACAAGAATCACTTAGGAACTATCTCAGTGACAAAAATTCATTGCCCGGGGAGTTTATTAACAGAATAATAAAAAGCGGATTGAATCTTGATTATATTGTTGAGTTGAAGAATGAAAAACAGATTGAAATAATTCTGAATTTCTTATTAAACAAATCGGCTGGATATCGTATTAAGCCGACATATCTAAAAACATATTTAAATACTCTTAAATCATCAATACAAGAAAAAATCAGAAATGATCACATATCCGTTTCAAACATCTATTATACATGGTCAACATTAAACAAACGATCCGGGCTGGTGGAATTTTCAAGAACTACAGGGAAACATTTTTATCAGGATCTTTATTATTATCTCTTACGTAATAATATACGAGTCGGCTCGACACAAACACTTGATGAGCTGGCAATCATTTCATTTAAAAAAGACCTTGCGGGTGTTCTCGGTCTCTATTTTTTCAGACAGCAATATTTTCCTGAAATGATCCAGAGCAGAAATACGATCATCAATCTGATGATATCGATTCTTCTGAGGGCCATCTTCCTTGCCCTTCTTTTTCCGACATTCATAATACGGTCAATCACCAGCCTGGCTGATGGTACGCTTGCAATAGGCAAGGGCAATTTTGACAAAAAAATCGTAATAAAAGGCTCCGATGAGATTGGAAGACTTGCTGATATTTTCAACATAATGACGGGCAATTTAAAGAAAGCCCAGGAAATGAAAATTGAGAAAATGCGAATGGAACGGGAGCTCATTACCGCACAACAAATCCAGGCAGCTCTGCTTCCCGAGTCATTGCCCCAAATAATGGGGATGGAGTTTGCCGCTTTTTATTCAGCACAGACCGAATCGGGCGGCGATTATTATGATTTTATTGACCTGGGCACAAACCATCTTGGCATCACCATTGCTGATGTTTCGGGTCATGGTGTTGGATCCGGACTTGTCATGGCCATGACCCGTACGCTCCTGCATACCTATTCTCAAAAAATACTCAACACGAAAAAAATATTCGAGATCATCAATGATTATCTCCAAAAAAATACTGCAAGTAACTATTTTGTTACGATGTTTTACGGAATTTTCAACACAGTAACGCTCAAGCTTACCTATTCAAGTGCCGGGCACTGTCTGCCTGTTCTTATCAGAGATGGAAAGATCAGGCAGCTACCTGCAGGAGGAATAGCCCTGGGTGCAACTTCTAACGAAATGTTTTTAAAACTGATTGATATTAAAGAAATACAACTCCAGAAGGGTGATTATTTCATCCAATATACCGATGGCATCGATGAAGCCATGAACGCCTCCAAGCAGGAATACGGTCTCGATAGATTCCAGAAATCATTGCTTGAGAACTGTAATAAATCTCCGGAGGATTTAATTAAATCAGTCATCGAAGATATTAATGTTTTTACCGGCAATATACCTCAGCATGATGATATTACAATGATTGTATTCAAAATCCGATGATTTGGACCCAACAATTTACTTGAATTCTTAATCAATTATCAATTCCAACTTTTTTTTTCCAGTGTCCCCTCCGATATTATGATAAGCGAATATTATAAATTGGAAATCATAGTACCATCATGACTCAAAAATTTTTATCAACATGTGTCACTATCCTTCTGGCTTGTTTATTAACAGAGTCCGTCAAAGCTCAAAATCCAGGTGATGCAAATTATTTGCCATTGTATAACAGTGGCAACTATTCAAAAGCCCTGGAAATAATCATTAAAAATCTGGATGATTTTTATATAACGCGCGTTGATGATAAACGGATACCAACCGGCTTTATTACCATTAAAGAAGCGGCTAAGGAAATCGATCTCAAAACGATTTTTCGTACCCGCAAAGCCGAGCATTTTTTTATTGAGGATAATATCGTTATTTCTTCTCTTCACTTATACGCTGCTCGTTGCTATTTTAAATTATCCAATTACGACAACGCATTGAACCATTACGTGCAGGCGCTAAGATACAAGAAAGTCGAAGAAAATAAAGATGATGTGATTTATTATGAAATTGCACAGGTATTCAGAAAAACGAATTATTTTACCGCCTATATCAATCATCTGGAAACTGCAAGTTTATTGAATAAAAATAACGTATCATATTCCCTCGAGCTGGGGACCGTCTTATACAGAACAGCAATGAAAAAACAGGCAATTCATCATCTAGAACGTTATATCAAGGGAACCGAAGATACCATTTCACCGGATTTATATCTCATGCTAGGGAATCTTTACGAGGATACCGGCAGATATCTCGAGACAGAAAAGTATTATATGAAATATCTGGAGAAAATGCCAGATGATGGATATAAGCAATTTGCACTCGGGCATATAGCATATTATAGAACCGGCAATTATCCGCTGGCTCTTGCCTCGTTGGATAAAGCCCTTGTGTCGCTCCCCAAAAATGAAATATACAGAATATCCAAGTCTTACGAGTATAAAGCTGATATAGCCCTTTCTGAGTTGGATTTCAAAAACGCATTACAGTTTTATTCTGAAACCATTAAATACCAGACCCGGATTTCCGAAGATATTAATAATAAAAAGGCAGAACTCGCCGCATTAAATTTAAAAATAAGGAATATAAAATCGGCCCTTCTCCGGGAAGAAAATTTTGAACAATATACGGAGTATGAATTACTTCTAGATGCCAAGGGGAAAAAAGAATCAGAAATTCGCCAGATCGAAAACGAATATACCAAACTTAATGCCGGCAAAGTACGGTGGAATATGGCTTATTCATATGAACGCCTGGGTGACTATACTGGGGCCATCAAATATTATCGGGACGTTATTTCATATGATTATAACGCTAACCAGGCCAGAAAAAAAATTATTAATTTAGAGTTGAAAATTAAACGTGGTTATTAAATGTTTGCCGTATTAACAGTATGATATTACTTTGATAATGCAATACCCACATATTTATTTTTCATAATTTCTTATTCAACACGCTTATCTCAGAGGTGAGACAATGTCAGGGCATTCAAAATGGGCTACCATTAAAAGAAAAAAAGGCGCACTGGACGCCAAGCGCGGGGCTATCTTTACCAAGATAATACGAGAAATAACTGTAGCGGCACGGGCAGGCGGAGATGATATAAATGCCAACCCTCGCCTCCGTACAGCCGTACTTAAAGCAAAATCCAATAACATGCCTAATGACAATATTGAACGTGCAATTAAAAAAGGCACTGGCACACTCGAAGGTGTAACATACGAGGAAATCAACTATGAAGGCTACGGTCCCGGCGGCGTGGCCATTATGGTTTATTGTCTTACCGATAACCGTAACCGAACTACCGCCGAAGTCCGTTCCTCCTTCACCAAACACGGCGGTAACCTCGGAGAGACCGGTTGTGTTGGATATCTATTCGATCGCAAGGGGATGATGATTATAGAGGGTGGCCAGACAAATGAGGATGCTGTAATTGAACTGCTCATGGAGTACAATGTAGAAGATATTAAAACCGAAGACGGTAATATTCAGGTTCTTACTCCGCCGGACGGATATATCGAAGTTCATGACGTTCTGACCAATAAAGGGCTTAAACTGATAGTTGATGAAATTACATTCATTCCTCAAACATCAGTGCTACTTGATGAAAAGAAAGGCTCCCAGTGTCTGAAACTCATCGAGACACTGGAAGATCTGGATGATGTACAGAACGTATATTCGAACTATGATATCTCCGATGATGTCATGATGAAAATCAGCGAGGGGCAGTGAGGATTCTTGGCATTGACCCGGGATACGGTATCCTGGGCTGGGCAGTAATTGAAAAAAACCAGAAGCTTATCGATTACGGGATTATTGAAACCAGTTCGGGTATATCCATCGGCGAACGCATTCTCGAAATCCATCATAAATTGAATGAAATCATCAATAAATACCGACCAGAATCGGCCGGAGTGGAAAAACTTTTTTTTACTAAGAACATGACCACCGGACTGGATGTCGCAAAAACTATTGGCGCTGTAATTCTCACGCTTAAACTTAACAAGATAGGTTATTCCGAGTACACACCATCCCAAGTCAAACAGGCAATTACCGGTTACGGACGCGCAGATAAAGAACAAATGATGCTAATGATAAAAACAATCTTTGCTATGAAGGAATTACCCAAAAGGGACGATGCCGCTGATGCCCTGGCTATTGCCCTGTGCCATTCGCTCAGACATAATCATCCCGCATAAGGGTAATAACAATATCCGCAGCAACCTCCAATCAAAATACCATTATTCCTCAATTTATAATGATGAAACATTGATATTTATCAATTTATCTTTAATTGATTATCTTGTCCTTATCATTGATATATCTGGAACCGGTGAATCTTGTTTATCGTAAACATTCATTATTCACCACCAGTAATCTTTAGCATCCATTGCAAAACACATACCACCTGAAATTAATATTAAGACCCATACCGATCAATACGAGGCCAATAGGAGTTACACGCCAATATAATACAATTCCGATTGATAATGGGACTAAACCGCACAGAATGAATAAACCAAACAGGCAGAGGGATTTCCTTACTGATATTTTATTGAAAAAATCATTATGCTTGAATAATTTATCAATATATTCCATCCTGTCACTATAGGATATTGACAGATCTTCAATTTAACACAGAACTGTCTTGATTTCACAGCTATCAGGAGTATGTCATGAAAATTGAGTTTCTTGGAGGAGTTGAAACCGTTACCGGTTCCTCATATTTAATAAGTGATGCCGATTTTACTATTATGGTGGATTGCGGGATGTTTCAGGGAACCAATGAAATACGCAATAGAAATTTTACTACTCAGAATTATATCCCCAAGAAGATCGATGCGCTTCTCCTTACACATGCTCATATTGACCACAGCGGTCTTATTCCTAAGCTGGTAAAAAACGGATTCTACGGCAATATATACGCTACAAAACCTACGGTTGATCTCTGCGCCATCATGCTTCCTGACAGCGGGCACATACAGGAAATGGATGCTCAATATGTAAACAAGAAAAACCTAAAACTCCAACGCGAGCGAGTTGAACCTCTCTATACTCAAGAGGAAGCTGAAAAGTGTCTGAAAAATTTCGTCCCGGTAGGCTACAATGAAATTATTCAGATTAATCCTCGCGTTGAAGTCAGATTTCGTGACGCAGGTCATATTCTTGGCTCATCGTTTATCGAGATGTGGGTAGAAGAGGGATCCAGAAAGACAAAAATTGTATTTTCAGGGGACATCGGTCCCAAGGCCCAGGCGATAATCTGTGACCCGGACATCGTTGAAGATGCAGATATTTTACTGATAGAATCAACATACGGCGACCGCCTGCATAAAAGCAAGGAAGACACCTATAACGAGTTCATGAACATTATTCTAGAATCTCACAATAAACAGGGTAATATTATAATCCCTGCATTCGCAATAGAGAGAACCCAGGAGATTATTTACACACTGTCGAATTTATTTCGCGATAAGAAAATTCCGACTATCCCCGTGTATATCGATTCTCCTCTTGCCATTTCTGCTACCGAAATATTCAAAAAAAACAAGGAATGTTTTGATGAAGAAACTCAAAAAATATTCCTCTCCGGAAACAGCCCTCTTGAATTCCCGAATCTCCACTATACACGCTCGGTGGATGAATCGAAGTGGCTGAATACTGAAGCTAAGGGTGCCATTATCATCTCAGCGAACGGCATGTGCACTGCTGGTCGCATCAAATATCATCTTAAGTATAACCTGTATCGCCCCGAATCGAGCATAGTGTTCGTTGGATTTCAGGCCGAAGGTACCCTCGGTCGACGTCTTATTGAAGGAGCACAACAGGTCCGTGTTTACGGCGCGGATATAGCCGTGAGATCAAAAATTTACACGCTCGGCGGCTTCTCTGCTCACGCCGACCGCCATGGTCTCCTCGAATGGATCAGAAACATCAAGAACCCAAAACTAAAAGTATTCGTTGTTCACGGTGAGGAATCATCTTCGCGCGCATTTGCCGATACCCTTAAAAAGGAGCTGGGCCTTAATGCCTATGTGCCACAATGGGGCGAGACAATTGATCTTACGACAATGAAAAGTGAAATTGCGTCCTATAAAAAACTCGAGCCAAGTCCTTCTCTTGACAGTGAGCTTGAATCATTAGCTCAATCGGTTAAAATACTAATTGATAAATACAGCAAAGTAAAGAATTCAAAGAATCTGGGAAAGATAAGAAAAATCAATGATGACATTGAAGATGTAAAGGGAATGATGAAAATGATAATTGATGAGCTCTAGGTAGTGATCATGGCTGCGACTAATGATTCTGCCGGCACGGCCGGAAACCGCAGTTACAACAAGGCGTTTCTCATCGATATGGATGGTGTTATGACAAGGGGCCGTACACTGATTCCAGGTTCTACTGATTTTGTAAATCGCCTTAAATCGGCTGATCACAAATTTCTTTTTCTTACAAATAATTCTTACTACACACCGCATCAGCTCAATCGTAATCTTTGTAATCTCGGCATTGATGTCGGTGATGATCACTTTTATACTTCTTCAATGGCCGTCGCGAGCTTTCTGCTCTACCAAAAACCAGGATGCTCTGCATATGTCATTGGAGGGAAAGGCCTCATGGATGAGTTGGAGAAAGCCGGCATAACTATTACAAGGGATAATCCGGATTACGTAATAGTCGGAGAAACTGAAAAATACGATTATGCTAAAATTATCGAAGCAACCCTGCTCATTCAGGAGGGTGCTCGTTTTATAGCAACGAATCCGGATATTACCGGTCCCAGTGAACGAGGACCTGTTCCGGCCTGCGGTGCACTGGTGGCCCCAATAGAGAAGGTGACTGGTGTTGTGCCGTATTTCCTCGGTAAGCCCAACCCCGCCATGATGTACTGGGCCCGTAAAAAACTCGGCGTGCATTCGGCAAGTTGTTTTATGATCGGTGACCGTATGGATACCGATATCATAGGCGGCATCGAATCAGGCATGACCACGTGCCTTGTTCTTTCAGGCGTTACAACCCATGAAATCGCGAAGCGGTTTCCCTATCAGCCTGACTATATATTCGATAATATCGGTGAAATTAATCCAGACACGCTCATGCCCCGTAGAGACCGGGTAGAATAATATTCCATACAAATAATAATGTCTATACACCTTTTTTTCAGCAACAATATTGAAACTCTTGCAACGTCATTTGCTCGACAACTCTCAAATTCACATGATATTTTCAACCCAAGCACAATAATTATACCCAACCCATATCTTCAGAAATGGCTCCAGTTAAGAATTGCAGCATCAGAGGGCATATCAATTAATCATAAGTTTGCTTTCTTGAACAGTGGACTGTGGAACATCCTGAGTGAAATAAACGGTATCAGAAAGGTACCGCTTCAGCTTGATCAAACCGATCTTCAGCTACTATTGTATATATCTCTTACCGATTTGACAGGCAAAGATCGCCGCATTTCACCACTTCTCAATTATCTTGCCCCTGACGATACAGTAAAAAAGCAAGATTATGAAAAGAAAGCATGGCAGCTTTCTATCCTGTTAGCCCGATATTTTCTTGAATATGAGCTCTATCGGGAAGAAATGACCCACTACTGGCTTAACCGCCGGCTCTATTTTAATTCCGAAATGGAGTCATCTCAGCAATATCTGTATCACTTGATTTTCGGAGAAAACGGTGTTCGAGATGCCATCGATCCAAACATGCTTACGCTCTCTCAGTACTGGAATCAATCATATCCAACATTATCTGCAGATCCGAACCGAACTCTGTTTCTATTTGGAAAATCACAACTCTCTCCGTTTCACACCCGCATGTTATACGAACTGGGAAAATTCATCACAATATTCATGTATCAGGTAAATCCCTGCTCTGAATTTTGGGAAGATATAACAACTCCCGTCGAAGACCGATGGCAAAAAATAAAATCGATCAGAATTGAGGAAAATGTCGATGGACTCTCTCTTGCTCCAAATGAACATGAAAACTACCTTCTCAAGCTCTGGGGTAAATCGGGTAGAGAAACGATTAAATTATTGAGTCTCCTTGAAGAGGCCGGTAGCAGAGATTTGAATACTACTTCTGAATGGCTTGATCCGGAAATTGAACCTGTCCCAAAAACCTTACTTGAGTTCGTGCAACATCAGATATTGAGAAGGATTTCCCCATCTGACAATTCTCATAAACATGAACAGGATCGAAGCATCCAGGTTGCTGCCTGTCCGGATATTTTCCGTGAAACAGAAACAGTATATAACAGCATAATTCAAAATTTGAAATTTGACACCACACTCAAGATGTCTGATATTGCGATCATGGTCCCTGACATGTCGGTTTATGGGCCGGTTATTAACTCCGTGTTTTCACGAAGCCCGAAACAGATCACTTATAGCATCATCGATTCTACCGCTGCCATTGACAGTCTTTTCGGTAAAGCGATCATCACACTACTTGAAATTGTAGGCGGCTCATTTTCACGTAAAACTGTTTTTGAGCTTATTTTCAACCAGTGTTTCCTTGATGCTCATGATATGGATTACGATGATGCGAAGGTCTGTCTTTCCTGGGCGGACTCTCTCAATATATTTCACACATTTAAGAATACTGATTCTATAAATCCGGAACTCAATCTCTATACTTGGCAACAGGGACTCCAGAGACTTCGTTTTGGCAGAATCATCGAACCTCATTACACTTCTAACATTGATGGTATTTTCCTGGATTATAAGAATATAGTCCCTTATACAGATATTAATACCGGAAATCTGGGGCTTTTAAATACATTTACCTGTTTTATGGAGCTTCTTTATGAAAAAACAAAAGATTTAAAGAACCTGAAAACATCCGGCACCAAATGGTTTGATCTATTCAGCTCACTTATCGATGCGTTCATTGTCGTTCCGATTGACAGGCCGGATGAGGCAATGGTCTATTCAACTTTTATGTCACGATTGAAAAAACTTGCTATCATTGACAAGCTATCAAACAGTTACCATGTCGAGGGACTTACATTCTCATTCATCAAAGAATATATCAATGAAAACATCATCTCAATATCCAGCACTCGCGGAAGCTATCTATCAGGTGGAATCAATATTTCCGCACTGGTACCCAAACGGCAGATCCCTTTTAAAATAATTTATATAATGGGAATGGAGGAGGGTCTGTTCCCCGGGACCGCAGATTCCTCCACCCTTAATCTGATGAATTTACGCAGGCAGATCGGCGATGTAAACAAACCCGATTCAAATCGGTATCTTTTTCTTGAAACGCTTCTATCCACCCGTGAAAAACTCTATATAACCTATATATCTAAAGATTTACAGAAAGATCAAGATTTTTTCCCGAATTCAGTTCTTGGCCAGTTTTTGACATATTTAGACAATTCCGTAGCGGATGGACAATTTTCCATAATAACCATGCCGGCAACAGGATCAAGTGAACGCTATCTCAGTATAGGATCTTCTTCAGAACGGTATTCAGATCTTATTTTAACTCGTACTAATGGGAATTTCGAACCCACAAGTTTCTTCTTATCAGACAGGATCATTCTTATTCAAAATGCTTCAAGAAAACATAAAATCGATCCAGATATTTTTTCAGAAATCAATAAAAAAATTAGTACATCTATTCCTGATTTTTCCCTCAAATGTGACAAAACTTGTGTTCAAAATGAATTGATCTCCATTTCGCTGAGAGATCTGGCAAATTTTCTAATAAATCCCGCTGAATCCACAATTCGATGGCATCTTGGCTTGTATGATGAAGATCCAGATGACAGGACGCAAATTGAAATTGAACCTTTTTTTTCAGTTTTTCCCTATAGTTATCGATTTATAAATGATACACTGAACTTTTCAATATTCAATAAAACCCGGGACACTATTGATGCATATATGTCTGATTATTATCGTCATGCGAGGCTTAGAAGTGAAACTCCATACGGTGCTTTTGGTGATGTAGATTATAGCCAGATGAAATCAATCATTCATGAGAAATTATATGGCCCTCATGGGATCTCATATTTTATTGATGAACGTAAAACCCACTCTCTTTTCCGTAACGTAAGATTCGGTTCATTAGCTTCTCCAGTGGTCTCTGATCTTTTATCAGGGCCTCTGAGATTCCCATTAACCCACATTGAAAAAAATGTAATCGTTGAAGTCAGCGGCTCGTTACCAGTTTTATGGAAAAATTCTAAAAACCAGCAGTGCGAAACCCTGGTTATAACAAATAGTGATGAACCATCAATTATCCACATCCTCCCATCTTTTCTTTTTTATATTGCCGCTTCAACCGGTGTTGATGATTCGCTAACACATCTTATGGGATCCGGATCATTCACAGTTTTTGTATCATACCGGAAGGGGATTAAATCATTCACATATAATTGCAACAGCAAGGAAAGTCTTGATTATATTACTCGGATCCTGAATGACTTTTTAGATGAAACAACATTTGATCTTCTTCCCCTGCCTGTTATATATGATCATACTCATCTTTACCCTGCTAACATGAAATCCAATCCGAATGACTCTGAAAGATTTCTGTATTGGGAGTTCCTTACCAGACACATTGAAGAAGATAAGGAAAAATATTTTCCTTCATACAGAAGCACCGCTTTACTGGATCTTCTTGATGTCCGAGTCCCCGCGGACGCTTATGACAAGGTGCGGGACAGGCTTGGAATGCCCTTTAAACCCTTTATCAAGTCAGGGGCCTTATCCAATGAATGATCATTACGCCACGCCAGTACAGATACGGGATATCAGCACGATTAATCTTGATGCGCATGGTGTTGTTGAGGCTTCAGCCGGTACGGGTAAAACGTATACCATTGAGCACCTCGTTGTCGAACTTCTCAAATCTCAGAAAGTTCGTTCCCTCGATGAAATTCTGATTGTAACCTTTACGGAAAAGGCCGTCGGTGAGCTTAAATACCGTATCAGGAATATTATCCGTACATCTTTGGAAAAGGAACCGTCCGAAATACTCCATTCTGCATTCGAAAACTTTGATAGCGCTTCAATTTATACGATCCACGGTTTTTGCAATAAAATTCTGAACGACTATGCATTTGAAAACAAAAAGCATCTTACCAATTCATTGGTAGACGACAGACTCGTATACGAGCAGGAGCTCGCGCGTATCAAGCGCGAGGTCTGGCCAGATGAATACAAGGATCATCTTCGTACTGTATTACAACTCTCCGGGTACCCGGGCTCGACCGCAACTGGTGCAAGCAGCTGGGAAAAACTTGTAATCGACATTGCTCTTCGCTACCAGATGTCAGGTTTTGACACGATTAATCCCCCGGAAGAAAAAAGCATTTTAAGCAAAATGGTGAACGTTGAACAAAAGATCTTATCGAATCTTGAAGCCATTGTTCCTTTGGTGGGGGCCATTGATGAAAATGATTATACAAAAAGTGAATTATATATAAAATATGCAAATCTTAATGTAAATAAAAACAGCATGAAAAAAAGGCTGCGTCTTCTTCAGTCTTTACTCAAGATTATTTCGGCATACTCCAGAAAGACCCTGTCCTTAAATGATCTAGGGGATTTAATGATATCCCTGGATTATGGCGATATAGGTTTTAATGCGCTGAACTCAGCCTGGAATAAACCCGGCCCTGATTACGAAACAAAATTACCAAACCTTCCTGACATAATTAAGGTGCTTGAAAATTTGAGATCAATCGATTATGCGCATTTAAAATTGGCGCTGCTAGTTAAAACTATTCACCAATTAAAGAATGATGGATTAAATTATAAGACCGAAAACAGCCTTATCAGTTATGACGATATGGTTTTGCATGTTTATAATGCCATTACCGATGGTTCGTCACCGGTCAAAACATTGCTGAGAAAACGGTACAGGTATGCTCTTGTTGATGAGTTCCAAGATACAGACATGCTCCAATGGGCCATTTTTAAAATCATATTCCTCGAATCAGATTCTAACAGGTTGTTTATAATCGGCGATCCGAAACAGGCTATCTATGGCTTTCGGGGAGCCGATATCAATGCGTACTTTGTTGCACGCGATGAAATGATATCGTCATTCAAGGCACAGTTCTATTCTTTATCTGAAAACTGGCGATCTTCACCAGCTCTTATTGCAGTTTTTAACAGTATTTTCAACGATAGTAACTGGTTCAGTGATGATACAATCCGATATATTCCATCTTTATACCCCGAAAAGAAGACTCTGCAAGCTCATCAAGATCCCGGTTCACTATTTATCGTAGACTGTGGATCTGTTAGCGGGACTGAGGCAAGGCAGAGATTCAGTAATTTTATTGCTCGGGAAATAACGAAACTGATTAATGGAACTTACGATTACGAGCTCAGCAATATTGCAATACTTGTTACCAAGTGGAAGGAAGCGGAGACAATTGAAAAAGCCCTTAAGCAAGCCGCGATAAAGTATTCATATTATAAAAAGGAAGGCTTGTACCAGAGCAGGGAATCATTGGAACTTACTCACATTCTGTTATCAATTGCAAACTCTCATGATACAATGCAGAAAAAAATTGCCCTTGCCACCAGATTTTTCAATATTGATGTAATGAGCCTTTTACATTTTGAAAGCATGCCCGGTAATCATCCGGCATTATTGCTATTTGAAAAATGGGTCATACTAGCTGATAAAAGAAATTGGCAGGTTCTATTTCAGTCAATATTAGAAGATACCGGGATTCTCTATCAACCGGATAGCGAAGATCATGACAGGCAAATTATCAATTATAAATCAATTATTCAGATGCTCGAAATTGAAGCATACCGAAACAATTATTGCATCCATGAAATAGCAGCTCATCTCAACAGGTTGAGATTAAATATCGCAACTGAAATTGATTCTTCAAATATTCAGAAAATTAATCTGGAACAGCCGGGTGTGCAGCTTCTTACCATGCATGCTTGCAAAGGACTTGAGTTTAACATTGTTTTTATAGGTGGTGGATTTACAAAACACGACAGATCTGTGTACTGGACATATCATATAAAAAATCAGAGAGTTTTTGATCTCATCAAGGATGATAGATACAAAAGCTTGCATGATCATGAGCGACTTTATGAAGAAGAGAGACTATTTTATGTCGCCATCACCCGAGCGCGAGACAGGATCTATATTCCCGTTTTCGAGCCAACTGCTCATTCAATATCATCAGCCGGGCCGCTGGGGAGTAAAATGCTTCACGCTCTATTATCAGTTCGAGAAAATACCGGCACAACACTGGTCAATTACGATGATAGCCAACAGAGCTTAGTGGCATTTACACAAACATCAATCAAACTTGATAGCCCTGTCATAATTCCAAATCCTATCCTCCCTAGCAAGGACATGAATTTCCTGGACAGAACATTGACAGTTGACTCATTCTCCGGTTTAAAAACAAAAATTCATAAAGAAATTGATCATGATGATCGCCATGCCGAACTCGATATGCTGCATCCAATTGGCGGAGACGAAGATATTCCACCAATTATTCAACTTCTCACCGATCGGTCTATCCCGGCCAGTGATGGGCTCCCGCATGGTATTGAAAGCGGACTCATGCTCCATGAAATCCTGGAAAAAATTGATTACGATAGTATTCGATCCATTAAAAATCCGCTGGACATGCTTGGAAATAATTCAGAGTTTAGCTCCCTTATCGATGCGGCTATACAAACGAACATTCGGACCAGAACTTTTGACATCGACTACTTAAAAAACGAAACTGCACGCATCATATGGAACACACTGCATGCACCGCTTGATAATAGCGGCCTTATATTATGTGAAATCGATAACAGGATTCACGAGGTTGAATTTTATTATCCAACTGATCCTGATCTACAATCGGATACTCTCACCCAATTCTATCCTGATGGCTTTATACACGGTTTTATAGACATGATTTTCGAGTATAAAGGAAAATATTATCTCGTGGACTGGAAATCAAACTATATTGAAACAGGATATTCATATGAAATGATAAGCAATAATATATTAAAAATGCATTATGATCTTCAGATTAAAATTTATACTAGAGCTCTTATCCGCTGGTTGCGCCAATCAAAAACTGATTATGCTTACGACCGTCATTTTGGAGGCGTATATTACCTGTATATGCGGGGAATAGATCCTAATAATAAAGGTGAAGGCATCTTTTTTTTCAGACCGGAGGAAGATCCTGAACAATATACTTCACTGGTAAAAATCAGATAGAAAATTATAAAATTCCTCTGAATTGTCATTCATTGGAAAATGGCCGCTGTTAGATATTGGAACGGTTTGTATCCCATTAAGAAAAGTAAGAACATTTAGAAATGAATTAGCTTCGCCATAAATATACACTTTCTTACAATCAAGCTCCTTGAATTTTTTTAGTAAAAGTCCGCTGTCAGACCAGCGCACGAGTGATCGGGAGCTCAAGTACAATCCTTTTTTATCCGCCATTTTTAAATACTGAGACCACATCCTTCTTCCCGGCTCTACTGACAGAGATGTTGTGAGTATTAGAGCAGGTAGTTGTTTTGTTTTAAAATCATCAAATGAAACCGATGCTTTTTCCCGACTCGCACTGCAATCTCGACCAATCAGATTTCCTTCAATATTAACAAACGACACCAGACGATCATGAATCATATCAGTAAGTAAAATTCCGATCGCACCGCCCATGCTGTGTCCAACCAGGTGGACGCGAAACTCAGGAAAAAGCGAAAGAACATCAGAGCAAATCTCGGCATAGGCATTCATATCGCAAGAAAAATTATCCGCCATCGAGGACTCACCGAAACCGGGAAGATCCAATGAAACAAGTGAATGGCGGCTCAATCCTTCAGCATGCCAGGCATCGTTAAAGTTATTTTGTGAACAACCCAGTCCATGAATAAAAAAAACGAGTTCTCCCCCATTCTTTCTGTACCTGATAGAAAGATTATAATCACCATTATTATATCGAATTGTAATCTTTCTTTGTTTCATTAGCCGATAAACACATCAATCATTAATATGAATAAATATTATTGATAATATCCATAATGAGTAGCAGAAGAAACGATTTATCCCAAAATGATTCTTCCTCCGGTGAAGTTTATTGCAATCCCGGTTTATCATTGAAAGTAATAAGGAATAATTACCAGATCAAATATTAATTTGATTTATTCAATAAGTGAGCATAATTGAAGAAAAAAAGTGAATTATTATTAATGCAATATTTCATCATTATCTGGATAATAATGTTTTCGAGCCCATTCAAGGTCTTTCCTTTCCTTTTGACTTAGCGAACTCATACCCTGCCGGGCTATTTTTTCAAGTAATTCATCAATAATATTCTTTGCATGTATCCTGGTTTCAATTTCCTTTTTCTTTCTATCCAACCTTCTCTTCTTCAGGGCTCGTGAAAATATATTATCGATCGATATTTTTTTCGTAGTGTATGGCGTGCCGGTTTTTCTCATCCTAACGAGGATAAATATCATACCCGATATAAGTCCACCCAAATGTCCTATATGACTTATATTACCGCCCGTGCCGTAAACTGTAGATAATGAGCCGAAGAATGCAATGAGACCAAAAATAATAACAAAGTATTTTACTTTTATCGGTATAATAAAATAAAGCAATACCTGTCTGTTCGGCCAGGTCCATCCGTAAGCTAAGAGAATTGCAAATATGGCACCCGAAGCACCGATTGTGACAGGATCGATCTGATACTTTAAATACAAAAAATAATTCATGATAGCTATAAATACACCGGCACCAATGCCGGAAAATAAATAATATCTCATAAAAAGAGAGCTGCCCCATAACTTCTCAAGATCGCCTGCAAACATCCATATCCCCAGGAGATTAACAATAATATGAATCCAGCCTCCATGCAAAAACATATACGTGAAAATTTGCCAGAACTTAAATTCATGGAGGAAACCCTGGTGATGGAGGCCCAATAACAGCTCCATCATATCAGGCCGGAATAGTCCTACAATCTGCTGGATAAAAAAAACAGCAGCGTTAAGTATCAATATTTTCTTCACGACCGGTGTCATCGGTCCACCAATCCTGATGTTCATATTCTTTCCCAGCATGCAGCAGCTCTCACATTTTATTATTCAGACTTTATTCTCATACGGATTAGATTGAATTCATGTGCATTTTCCATGAAAATATTAAACAGTTGCGGGTCAAATTTTGAAGTCTCTTTTCTCATTATTGCCAAGGATTCTTCATGAGAATACGCTTTCTTGTATGGGCGTTTTGTAGTCAGAGCATCATATACATCGGCAATAGCGACAATTCTCGCCGAAAGAGGTATTTCCAATCCTTTAAGTCCTTTCGTGTACCCGCTACCATCCCATCGTTCATGGTGGTACAATGTAATATCAAGAGCCATATTCAGAAAAGAATCTCTCCCAAGGTTCTGGGATGCCGATTTAAGCGCATCATACCCGATTGTCGTGTGGCGCTCCATTATCATTATTTCTTCTTTTGTTAACGATCTATCTTTAAGTAATATCGTATCGGGTATGCCGACTTTTCCTATATCATGGAGAATCGATGAATCATACAGGTCACGAATGTACTGATTTGTGATTTCTTCCGCACCGGTGTATTTCAGTATCTGCGCGAGCAGTACACAATAACTTCGAATACGCTCGAGATGGTCGCCTGTAGTTCGATCCCTTGTTTCTGCTATTTTACTAAGGGCAAATATCGTCGTCTTTTGTGTTTTAAGGATTTCCTTGGTACGAATGTCAATTGTATGTTCAAGGTTTTTTGTATGCTGCTCAATTTTCTCAATTAATTCTGCGCGTTCGATGCTGAAAGATATCTGCCCGCCAATCGATTCAAGGAATGTTATATGGCTCGTGATGAAAGCACTCCCTTTATCCGATGTAAAAAGGAGAAAACCGCGGGTTGCATCTTTCATGATCAACGGGAATATAATCAATGACCGTACTTTTAACTGCGACAATAATCTCATCAAATTTGAACCGGGATACATTTCAACAGATGCATCAATATCATCGATACACAAGACTGTTTTACTGACTGAAATGTTTTTAAACACAGGATCATCAGTTGAAAATACCGTATTTGAATCTATTATCGATTCAGTTTGTGAGATAATTAATTTTGGGGTCACTTCACCGTTATCACTATTGATAAGGAAAAGTGCCAGTGATTTATAAGGTATGATTTTTTGCAATGTTGTATTGAGAGAAACAATAATATCTTCTGTGCTCTTTCCCCGATTCAACATTGAAATAATTTCATTGATTTGATTAACCTGCTCAAGATACCTTTTCCTCTCGTCATTCAGCCTTTTTCTCTCGAGAGCCCTTTTTATAGAATGATCGAGAATGCCAAAATCGGTAATCGGTTTTGTCAGAAAATCATAGGCTCCGGTCTGCAGGGCAAGAATTATATCTTCGCTGGTACCGTAACCAGTGAGAACTATTTTCGGAATTTCAGGATAATTTTCCGACATGATCTGAAGAAGTTCACGACCACCCATTTTAGGCATGCGTAAATCTGTCAGGACTAAATCAAAGGGCTCAGAATCCAGTTTTTCTAAAGCATTCTCGCCATTATCGGCTGTAACTATCGAATAATTTTTTCCAGATAAATATTTCGACAGAAACTTCCGAATGAAAGGTTCATCATCAACAATTAATATTGTGTTAATTTCATCTTTTTGGGTTTGAATATCATTCATCGATTTTTGGCAGTATTATTAAAATGCGGCATACATCGGTATATGGCAGCCGTAAACCATATAAAAGTGGGAGTGTACAAAGGAAGTCAAGAATTTTATCTTAAGCAGAAGTATTAATCATACCGGGATAGGAGAACCCCTGAAGATGAGGATTGTATTACCGAATTTTAACTCGTCCCAGTCATGAAGCTCTTTGGGGCGTAATAGTTTTTTCCCGTTTAGAAATGTACCATTTTCAGAAATCAAGTCTAACAGATGAAACATGCCCTCCCGGCATACGATTTTTGCATGTTTAGGCGAAACCATATCATCATCAAGAATAATTGAGTTATCTGCTGACTGACCTATAGATATTTCCCTGGAAGTTATTTTATATTTTTTACCCATCTCTGGTCCATTTTTTTGTATCATCCATGCGTTTAAATGATGTAATTCTGTGTTCGTGTCTATAACCGAATTAAAACCGTTATCATCATCGTAAGCAATACCATGCCTGCTAATTCTATCAGGGTTGATAGTATTAGCCTCAGCATTTCGTTCTCGTAAAATTCTTTTTTCTCTTACCATGAATAATAGTATAATTAACATTAATATAATCAATAAACAAAGTATTATCGCAATATATATGGCATTACTACTAAACGAAAAATAATCAATAAGGCTCTTAGCTGGCATC
>Ga0116158_10001372_pt1 | contig 22232 bp, 18 predicted proteins | sample AD_UKC052_MetaG_FD_89883 | JGI IMG/M metagenome (GOLD analysis project Ga0116158, IMG submission 89883) | Active sludge microbial communities of municipal wastewater-treating anaerobic digesters from USA - AD_UKC052_MetaG | ecosystem: Engineered > Bioreactor > Anaerobic > Digestate | place: USA... | reverse complement strand
GTTGAATAGGATAAAGGACGGTTTTTCGAAATCGGCATACTATGAAAATGCGTTATATTTAATCGGGTGGATCTCGTTCCAGCAAAACAATTTTTACGATGCGATTCTTAATTACAAAAACTTTCTTTCATTATCGCCAAGGTCAAGATTAACACCTGTAATTTATTACTCGCTTGGTGATGCGTATTTTAATCTTGGCAGCTATGATTCGGCAATCGTTTATTACGAAAAAATATTATCCGACCATGCGAATACCTCATATGTATTTGATGCTGTCAACGGAATTCAATACTGTTACATAGCACGCGGGGAATCGGATAAAGCTGTAAGGATGATTGATAATTTCGTGTTACGTAATCCTAACTCGGAATTTGCGGACAGACTATTCTTAAAGAAAGGTGAAATTTTTTATAGTCTAAGGAATTATGAACAAGCGAAGAACGGGTATAAAGAATTTATTGCATATTTTGCTAAAAGTAAATATGTGGCGGATGCTTATTACTGGGTAGGTAAAAGTGCGCAAAATTTAAATCAATTTGAAGAAGCAATACTCAATTACAACATAGTAATAAACAACTACAGCAGCAGTGAAATAGCTACCTCGGCGGTGATTGAAGCAGGCAGTATCTACAACCAGCAGAAAAGGTACAACGAAGCAATAAATGTTTATGATAAGGGGATAACCAAATTTAAGGATTCACCGCGACTGCCGGAGATAATGTTTGCTAAAGGAGAAGCATATCTCAAAAAAGGAGATGTTGCTGCAGCTTACGATCTGTTTGATGAAATTGCAATGTATTATAGCCAGAGTATTTTCGGCGATAAGTCAAGGATGGAAGTAGGTATTATCGAATTAAATTCAAAAAGGTTTGATAATGCTTTAAAACATTTCAATACAATAATTCAAAAGAGAACAGATGATTTGGGAGCAAAGGCTCAGTATTATGTAGCCTCTGTCTATTATGAACAGAACAGAATTAATGATGCAATAACAGCACTCGTTAGGGTAATCAACGTTTACCCGGCGTACGAAGAGTGGAATGCAAAATCATATTTAAAACTTGCAGACTGTTACATTAAAAATAAAAATTCAAATAAAGCGAAAGAGATGTATCGAACGGTAATCAGTAAGTATAGGGGAACCGATTATGCAAATGAAGCTCAGAACAAGCTAAGGAGGGTAAAATAGAAATGAAATATTTAGTATCCCTTTTATTAATACTTGCCGGTAACTTAATTGCACAGGAAGCATCACAAGGACAAAATGTTGAATTACCCGATTTTGTTATTACAGGTAAAGAGACTTTTACGTTGCCTGAAATGAAAAAAATGAAACCGGAACACATTTCCACTCTCTCGGAGCAGTTCATTCTGCCGGTTTATTCACCTGAAGAATTGGAAATAAAAGAATTTAGTGACCCGCTAAAAAAAGACGTTCTTCTTTTAGATGAAGTTGATTTTGCAAACGGCAGCTTATTTTTCGGTTTAAGCAACAACTATCTTCCTTCTGCAAAACTGAATTACTATTTACCGTTTGAAAATGCATTCCTAAACGCCGGGGTTAACACAATCAGCAGAAGACCATATGTTGAAAATGCTGACCTCTTCTCTGTAAGCGGTAATCTCAAGTTCGATTATTTTATTGATGAAAACTCGGGTTTTCTACCCGGAGTGAATTTATACGGAAACGGTATTGTGGAGCATTCGAGCAGGAAGTTCTTTGCATCATTAATTCCGGATTTGAAAAGAGAGATAACTAATGCAGATGTTGCTTTCGGATTAAAAAATCTTTCTGGAAAGAATTTCATTTATGATTTCAGGTTTAACGATGAATTTGTTAATCTTGGTAATGAAAATCTTAGTGAAAACGTTCTCGGATTTACAACAAATGCAAATCTGTTTTTTAAGAATTTCGAGGTAATAGCCGGGCTTCAGTTCAACTCGCAGTATTTAAAACATCCGAGCCAGTTAATCGGTAATCAATCATTCAACTATTTAAAAACAAAAGGATTGATCGGGTTTAAAGCCTCCAGAGCAGTAAGGGTTAATTTCGGTTTTGAATACTCATCATCGGATACAAATTATAATTTCAGCCCGGTAGCTGAATTATCTTTCAAGTTGGATAAGGGGATACTCTTTTTAGCCGAGTATAATCCCACATCTGAATTTGTTACAAACAAAGCATTATTGGCAGTTAATCCGTATTTCAACTCTTTAGGTTTTAACAACCTTTTTATGAAAAAGAACAGCAATTTTTTGTTGGCAGTAAAGTTTGAATACAAAAAACAATTCGAGATAAACGGCGGATTCAAGTATTACAATTCACCGGACCATTATTACTTTACCGATACTGTTAGTCCCGGCTTTTTTGAATTGAATACAACTGAAGCAAAGTCATTCAATACATTTATAAATATTCTGGTTCACCCCGGAAGATTCGGTTATCTTTACGCGGAATTAAATGCCGGCGAAGTAAAAGATACGGCAGGTTTATTGCTTCCGTATTATCCATCCATTAAAGGAGAAGTTGTTTACGGTTACAAATTCGATTTCGGAGTTCTTTCGAAGATTAAATTGAAATATTTATCGAGAACTTATGCTGATCTTGCAAACACAATGGAGATTGATCCTTATATTGATTTAGGTCTGAATTTTGACTACTCTTTCAATAACGGTTTTAACATTACACTGGAATTCAATAATTTGTTGAGTAGAAAAAATTATTTATTTAAAAACTATAAAGAAACCCCGGTTGATATTATGGCGGGAATCAATTATACCTGGTAACCGGTTATTAATTTATGACGAGAACAGACTTAATAGAAAAATTAGTTTATCTTGCCGATGTGCAAAGTTCCGATGCAAAATCTTTCATGGAACTGTTCCTGTTACATCTTTCAAGAATTTTGGATGATTCCATCTACTTGAATTTACCTGATGTCGGTAATTTCAGATTTCAAAGACTAAGGAAAAAAGATAAACATAAAGCTGAGTTTTTTAATGCAGTTTTCTTCTCGGAATCGGAAGCGTTTTTTAATACTCCGGAGGAACTTGTCTTTAATGTTACGGGTAACCCGTTCTCTACTACCGAGCCGATTGATGCTTATTTTAGTATGGGAATCGGGAAACCGGTGATTTCATCAAGATTGCAATACTCTTCAGAAATTGAGGATTACATTAGTCCCGTAGATGCAATTGTACTTATTGAAATAAAAATTGAAAACCTAATTGCCAAAGGAAGCATTTTAAAACTGCCTTTCTACACACTGGAGAATGTTAGGAATAAAACATCAATTGAATTCCCGGAGGATTTTCAATTGCCCGAATCCGACTATTTTCCAGAAAAAGAGGAAGTATATGAAGACGGGGATAATATTCCGTGGGATTTCGGCGGCAAATGGACACGTGAATATGAAGAACATCAACTTCTAAACGATGATGTTTTTGATAATATCGATAATTCAAAAGTGATTGAACCGGGTAGAATCACCGAGTTACCGGATGAATTTTCACCCACCTTCCCGGAAGAGAGTATTACATTCAACGATCTTGAAAAACTGTTTCCCGAACCGCAAATTGAAGAACAGGAAGAGAATGAAATCCCCTTTTTCAAAAGCGGAACACCGTCTCAAGAAATACCAAGCCCGAAAGAAGATACTGTTGATGAATACGATTACGTTTCACCGCGTACAAAAGAATTAAATATTTCTCCTTCCGATATAGAGAGAATTGAAGGTTATAAAACAACAAAAGATTTTGCCGGCTATGAAAACAAAAATGAGAAGTTGAGCGATTTAAATGAGTTCATAATTGACCTGGGCAGCGAAGAAAGCACTTCGCATTATGTTGAAGTAAAAAAAGAGCGGGAAAAGATTCAACTGACTGAAGAAGAACCCGTTGTAAATTTCGACTTCCTTCCACCGCCGGTTGAAAAAAAAGTACCCGTTTTAGTACCGGAAGCAGAGGAAGAGGCTCAAATTAAAAAAGAGCCGGCAGTAAAAACAAGAAAAAAAGAATCTAAAATATGGGGCATTCTTTCGGGAATACTAATCCTGCTAATTGCAGGTTTGTTTTACATTAAGATTGCCGGTTTCCCTGAATGGTTGAAAGGGAAAGAAGAGAAATCATCCGCTATGCACCCCGATTCGGAACCGTTAGTTATAGATAGAGATTATTCAGTTCCTGTTACTTATCCATACAACCGGGATTCGGTTTCATCACAACAGGAAACAAAAAATGAAGCTGTACAACAAACGGAAACACCGGCTATAGCAGCACTGGAAACCTCGGAAACATTTTCCAAAGCTAACCCGGATAATATACTGAACAAAGCTAAAGTTGAGGATGCAAAAGTACAGGGCGAAGGTTTGAGTGGTACAAAAGTATCGGATCAAATCTTTCTTGAAAACTCAAAATACATTGTTCAGGTCTCTTCCTGGAGGTCAAAACCAAAAGCTGAACAGGAAGTTTCAAGTTTTTCAAAGAAGGGATATAAATCCTTTATCGAAGAAGCACATCTGCCGGCTAAAGGCGGAAGCTGGTATAGAGTAAAGGTCGGATATTTCAACTCGTTATCCGAAGCTGAAAGTTTTTTACAAAGACAAAAATAATATAAGGAAGAATAATGGACCTACTTTCAATTTTTCTTAAAGGCGGTTATCTAATGTGGCCTATTCTGTTATGCTCAATAATAGGTCTTGCAATCGCTATCGACAGATATATGATAATAAGAAAAGCAAAAACGAATGCACCGAATTTTATTATTAAAATAAGAACCTTGTTAAAGAAAAAAGATGTTGACGGAGCTATTGCTGTATGTATGCAGGAAAGGACTCCGGCTGCGAATATAATTCGAAAAGGATTGAAGAAATCTAAACTCGGGCACGAAAGAGTAAAAGAAGCAATTCAGAATGTAGGTAAACAGGAAATAGCGAAGTTAGAAAAGGGGTTATCGGTATTGGCTACAATTTCCGGTGTCGCTCCTTTACTCGGTTTTTTAGGAACTGTAACCGGAATGATTTCGGCATTTATGAGAATAGAAGATTTGCAGGGTGCCGCTAATCCAAGCGACCTTGCAGGCGGTATCTGGGAGGCGTTAATAACGACTGCTTTCGGATTAGCCGTAGGTATTATTGCTTTGTTTTTTTATAACTACTTTACTTCGGCTATTAACAAACTTGTTTCCGATATGGAAATTATTTCAAATGACGTTGTAGACACTCTTGAAGAGGTTCACCTTGGTTCAAAACATGTTGATGACGAGATTGAAATCGATATATAGAGGTTGAAATGAGATTCACTACTTCAAACAAACCGATAGCAATATTCAGTTTTTCTTCATTAACCGATATTGTTATGCTGTTATTGATTTTTTTCCTGCTTACTTCGCAGTTTGTTGTTCAAACAGGTGTGAAAGTAAAACTGCCAGGGGCAAAGAATAATGAACAGGTAGCTCCGTCAAAATTTGTTGTTACATTAACTCAAGCAGGCGGAGTATTTCTCGGTGCGGAACCGACCACAATTGATGAACTTGCAGCTAAGTTGAATATTTTAAAAGAAACGGTTACAGAGCAAAACCTTATTATTCGGGCTGATAAGCAGGTGCCAATTGAACTTGTTATTAAAGTTATTGATTCAGCACGCGGTGCCGGAATTGATAAATTTACTATCGAAACTGAAAAAGAGAGTATATAGTCTGCTATGACCTTGAATGCGATTACAATAAGGAAGATGTCTTTCTCACTTTCGTTACTGCTTCATCTGTTGGTCTTGGTCCTATTTTTTTTCATAAAGATAACTCTTGACTACAACACACATGATTTCGTTGAAATCGGTTTCGGTGATATAGGGCTTTCAGGTTCTTCCGGTTCACCTGGAAGTGAGATTTACCAAACAGATAATACGCAGACAGAGCAGGCAACAGAGGAATCTGCTCAGAAAAATGAAGAAGTAAAAGATATTGAACTCCCGGTTACAAAGCATTCATCCGAAGACAACCTTGTTGTTGCATCGGAAAAAAGCGATAAAAACAAGCAGACAAATGCTTCAAACCCATCGGATAATGCGATGGATAGAAATGCTGTAAGCCGCGGGAACAAATCTGCAGGTGATGGAAGTTTCGGTTATGATATTGACTGGGGCGGACGCGGTAAAAGAAGGATTTATAGTTACGTGTTACCCGAATATCCAGCCGGTGTAAATAAAGAGATTGATATAAGGCTCCGTTTTTCAATACTTCCTGATGGTACGGTAGGAACAATCTTTCCTTTGACTAAAGCGGATACACGGCTTGAAGATGTTGCAATGAATTCCTTGAGAAGATGGAAATTTGAACCGCTATCAGCCGGACAGAAACAGGTTGAGCAAACTGCTGTTATTGTGTTTCCTTACCGGCTTCAATAAAGAATGTATCTTTGTAATACATTTTATAAAAGAAGTATTCAGCTATGGTAAGGAGTGATAAAGAAAAAGTATCTCTGTCAAAATAAATTCCAAATCCTTCAGGTTCCATTAGAAATTTTGAAACAACGCCGGTTACAGTCCATCCCACCGAGAAAAGTATTCCAATTAATGCAAGGTTGACAAGCGCTGCGGAAAGATTATCGTCCTGCCATTTCTTTGTAAATACGATTAAGGCAAATAAAAAGTGAGCGAAAAAAATCAGTGCGGTTATCATTTTTAATTTTCTTTGTTGTGAAACTTCTTGTTAATTAAAGTTAAACCTATTAAACCCCCCATCATTCCGAAGAGAATATAAATAAACAGATTGCTGAACAATAATAGAGAAGTGAGAGCAATAGAATAGCCGTTTTCAGTAATTTCTTTTGCAATATTTCTCATCAAGTTAATTGAATTCTCCGCCGCATCGCCAATATTAAGTTCTGCAATTGCTATTTCAACTTGCGGCAAAAGTTTAACGATTTCGTGCGTGTGTGTTAAGTAAGTAACTATTAATTCAAAAAGAGTTCCGAAGAATGCTGTAAAAACTCCGGTGAATAAACCGAATAAAACAGCATCCCCCACACTTATTTTTGATTCGAACCTGTTGATTTTTTGATCGAAATAGAGGGCGAGGATTGCTGCAGCCGGAATCAGCATACAACATGCAAAATCCTTAAATCCAGGTATTGTTGTTAAAACTGCTGCTCCGAAACCTGTAACAAATGCAGGTGAATACTTAAATCTGTTCAATATCATTTCCCATATAATGTTGTAAATTTTCAATAAAAAATAGATATAAGAAAAATCCGAATAGAAACCCGGTTATGAAAGCTGAAGTTGATGAATAGTAATATAATCCTACTTGAACCGATATTACATCCAGAAGCATCGGTAATGATGCAAAATAAACAATCTTCAAAGAACCGGTAATCTTCTTTTTATATGCTATTAATGAATAGATGGTCGAAATAAGAAAACCCGTATAAATACCGGAGCACCTTGAACATACAATCGTTGTAATCCCGGCAAACGACAAAAGTTTTTCATCTTGCTGGTGACAAACTGTTCCGAATAGGTTTTCAACTAAAAGGTGGAAGAAACTGTTATCAAAAAAAAGATCATAATAAACCAATAGATTTAACAATACCGCTGCAGCGAAGAAAAAAAATCTTACAGCGTAGAAGTTAATATATTTATTCCGTACAGTTGAGGCGAGAATCATGCTCATTCTTTTACGAAGATCATTAAACAACTGGTGGTTAGTACATATAGTTTATTATTATAAAAAACCGAAGAGATGAATTCTGTACTTTGATAATCACCGGTTAAATTCAATTTATGAAACTCCAATTTTTCGTTTCCGATTTTTGCCAGAAGAATAAAATCATTTGAAGTGAGCGTGATATAATTGAAAAGGATGTCTATGTCGTTAAAGCGGTTCTCAAGTTTTATATTCATCATTCCGTTACCGAAACTATCAAAGATTTTGAGTATATCGTGATTATCAAGAATGAAAACATTCCCGGCTCCGGAAACGGAAAGCTTTACAGGGTTTTCCAATGCAAAGATTCCGGCATCGAATCCGCCGAAATTCTGACTGAATTTTCCCAACACATCAAATTTAATTACACGGTTATTTTCCGAATCAAGAATAAACAAATCGCCCTGATTTGAAACTGCACATGATACCGGGTAACCAAATGAAGTTTCCTGGATGTCATTATTCCTTGTAGCAACAGATGAAATGTAGTTCAAGTCTTTATCAAGTATCTGCACGCGGTGATTGTTTTTATCGGCAGTATAAATATTTAAAGGTGCCGCAAAAACATCTGTTGGCTCATCGAACTGGGAAGTACTCCAACCATAACCACCAATGTTTTTTAATAAATTACCGAGAGTGTCAAGTTTAAGGACTTCATCAGTACCTGAATCAGAGACATAAATGAATCCAAGTGGACTAATCGACACTGCGGAGGCGGAATTAAAATTACCGATTGTCCCTTCGTACATGAAGTTCTGCGGAAAAATGCAAACTACTGTTGATACAACAAGTAGTAATAATTTTTTCATCTTCTTTTCTTTCTTTTCATACCGTAAATTACAATAATCAAGTGAAAGTGAAAAACGAAAAAACTGTATTATTTCTTACAACCTGTAAAGGTAATAAGGAAAACCTAATAACTATTTATTTACTCAATCCAGTATAAGCCTTGATTTTAGCGGAAAAAAGCAGTATCCTTGCAGTGCAAAATCAAATATTTATTTAGTGAAACTATTATATTAGAAAATGCCCCGTGGTGTAATTGGCAACACGTCTGACTCTGGATCAGAAGAGTTTAGGTTCGACCCCTAACGGGGCAGCTTCTTTTAACAGTAGGAATTATTATGGTTAAATTAAATCATCTCGATTATTTTAGACTTCCCTGGAACCTTGCCGATAATTCGATTTCCTGGCTTGAACCTACTTATAAATGTAATCTTCATTGCGACGGCTGCTATAGAAGAAATGAAAACTCGCACAAATCACTTGAACAGATAAAAGAAGAATTGAAAACTTTTACCCGTTTACGTAATTGCGATGCAGTTTCTATAGCTGGAGGAGATCCATTGTTACATCCTGAAATTATTGATATTGTAAAAATGATCAGGGATATGAAAATAAAACCTGTTGTTAATACGAATGGTCTTGCACTAACAAAAGAATTACTTGCTGAATTAAAAAAAGCCGGTGTTTACGGGTTTACGTTCCATATAGATAGCAAGCAGGGGCGTCCGGGTTGGAAAGATAAAACCGAACTTGAATTAAACGAACTTCGTTACCATTATGCAAGAATGGTCGCCGATGCAGGTAATATATCTTGCGCATTTAATTCAACTATTTATGAAGATACAATGCAATATGTTCCCGAAATTATGAAATGGGGAGAGAAACATATCGACATTGTACAGGTGATGGTTTTTATACTTTACCGTGCAGTTAATAATAATAGAGTTGATTTTTATTTGGGTCCGAACAAAATCGACATGAACCAGCTTGTATATAACGAAGAACCTACTGAAAGAACCGATATAAAAGCGGAAGAAATAGTGGGGTTGATACGGAAGGATTACCCGGATTTTGATCCATGCGCTTATTTAAATGGCTCGGAACAACCGGATTCATTTAAGTGGATGCTTACAGGAAGATTGGGGACTAAAGGAAAGATTTATGGTTACATGGGGAAAAAATCGATGGAAATTGTGCAGAATTTTCATCACCTGTTTTTTGATCGTTATCTTGCCTATTCACGCCCGAATATGACAAGAAAAGGAAAATCAATGTTATTGTTCGGTTTATTGGATAAGAAAATAAGAAAAATAATCCCGAAGGTTTTATTTAATCCGGTGAACTGGTTCAAGCGGTTGCATTACCAAACCGTAATGATTATTCAGCCGGTAGATTTTCTTGAAGACGGAAGACAGAATATGTGCGATGGTTGTCCCGACATTACAATATGGAACGGAAAACTTGTATGGTCTTGCAGGATGGAGGAACAGTTGCATTTTAAACATAATTTACGGACATTTCCGAAGGATTATTTTAATAATAATTAACTTTGGCGCGTTCGTCTAGTGGCTTAGGACGCCGCCCTCTCAAGGCGGAGATCACGGGTTCGAATCCCGTACGCGCTACAATAAACTTTACTTGTTTCATTGGATTGATTTGAATGAATTCAAAATCAATAATTCCCCCGGAAAACATAATAACCAGGATTCTTTTAATAAGGGAGCAAAAAGTAATCCTTGATAGAGAACTTGCATTACTCTATGGTGTTGAAACACGTGCATTAAAACAAGCCGTCCGCAGAAATATTAAAAGATTCCCCGAAGATTTCATGTTTCAACTTACCACAGCAGAATTCAAATCATGGAGATCACAAACTGTGATGTCCAATTCTGATAAAAAAGGTTTACGCCATCTTCCTTTTGCTTTTACAGAGCAGGGTGTAGCAATGCTTTCCTCAGTACTTAAAAGTGAAAGAGCAATAGAAGTAAACATATTGATTATGAGAGCTTTTGTCAAACTCAGGGAAATTGTTTCTACCCATAAAAAGGTAGAAGAGAAATTGAAAGAAATTGAAAACCGTTTGGGACAACACGACAAACAGATTTTGCAAATCATTGATGTTATAAATCAATTAATCACCCCACCCGAACCGGTAAAAAAGAAAGTCGGTTTTACAGTCTAATCTTACATCTTTTACTAAACCAAATCACCTAAAAATTCTTATTAACCAGTATAGCCTTTGATGTCATCTTACAAAAAAATGATTCGGGATTATCCAGTGTTGAATATTCTACGCTGTCATCAATAATTTCTCTGTAAATCAATCCATATTCCGTGTTTATATAATCGTTAAATATAATATTCGGAATCATAGGCCAATCAACTTCTACTTTATAACAATTAAAAGTACCGGCGGAAGTACTGAGGGTTTGTGTTTTGTTAATAAATCTTTCACGATACCATGGGTGATACCATGGGTGTATTAATTCAATCCATCTTTGTCCGGTTTTTAACGGGTATGCCAATGCTTTCCTTGGCGGGTTCCAATAACCTATCGAGTCTTCTACAAGCATTTGTAATGAAGTTAGAATGCCGTTTTCCAGAGACGCAATTTTTCTAAATTCCTCAATCGTTAGATACTTTTTCCCCGGATTAAGTTTAGGGTTTATTGAGACTCCTGATGACTCGCCAGCTGAACCGGCATAAGCTACGGAATAAAAGCCATCATCATTATTTAAGAACCATATATAATGCTTAACATCTGGAGTACCAACTATATGATTTTCAAAAAGAACTAAGTTTGAATAAGTTCCAACCGAATCGCCGGTTTTAATAACAGAAATTATTTGGTTTGGCCAGTTTAAAACTTCTGTGCTGTCAATCTGTCCATAGTTGTTGTAAAACTCAATTTTATCAAAAACTTCATACTCCCACGAGTTGTTTAACCTTGCAGGATAAAGTTTTGATGTTTCAACAAACCCGGTACCTTCACCGGCTTCTTTACATCCATAAAAAAGTGTAATAAGACCTATCAAAAAGACGAGGTTTTTCATGTTACACCTATTTATTATATTTTCTTAATAATTCGCTTTTAACTTCATATTTGAAATAGCCGATAGCACTATCAGGGTTAGCTGAAGTAGTCATCGGGATGCTGTCAATTTCGAGAGTACTTTTTATTAAACCGAATTCTTTACTAATGAAGTAATCGTATTTTATATCGTGAGTGAACCAGGAAGTTTCATGGACGTAGCACTCAAACTTACCGGCAGGTACTTCAATCAATTCAATGTTTTTAACAAATCTTTCAATTAACGGATCAGTCCTCATAAACCATTTATTTCCTACTGTATATGGATATTGCAGCTTTTTTATGGGGAATTCAAATATAGTTGTATCAACAGGGAAAGAACTATTAGTTATATTGAATAGAAAAGGGGCGGAGTGATTTTTGATTATGAAAGTTTTGAGGTCATTCTGATGGTTAATTCCACTTTTGGGTAAAAGGAAGTCATCATTATTATAGGGAATTCCGGTTGTTGCTATAAGATATAATCCCGAATTATCGTTTCTGTACCAGGCAGTAAGCCCCTGGAAACTACCATCTATGGGACTACTATTAAACCGCAGCAAATTTTTAATAGCTCCTATCGAATCTTTATCTTCAACAATTTCTATTTTAACTTCACTTGAATTTATCATTGAACTATCAAAACCACCTGTAGAATCATAATAAAAGAAAGCGTTGTAAACTTTATACTCCCAGCAATCACCTTTCATAGCAGGGTATTTATTGTCGGGTGAAATAAAATCTGCTCCGGAATTTCCATCATCGCATCCGTAAAAAAGTGTAATAAGACAAAATACTAAGCCAGATATTCTTTTAATCATAAATACTCCATATTTCTACTTAAAAAGTAAAGAGTTCTTTTCAATTATCAAAGGTATTTTTCATTATATTTAACCCGAATAATATTAAGATTTTTTATGAAACGATACGACAAGCATATTTTTATTTGTGAAAACAGAAGGGAAGACGGGCATCTTCGAGGTTGTTGTGCTTCTAAAGGTGGTGCAGAGGTAAAAGAAGTGTTCAAGAAAAAACTGAAAGAGTACGGATTAAGCTCTAAAGTAAGAGCTAATTCTGCCGGCTGCCTGGATGCCTGTGAATTCGGTGTTACGTTAGTAATTTACCCGGAACAGGTTTGGTACGGGAATGTTACAATAGACGATGTTGATGAAATTATTCTAACCCACATAATTCAAAACCAAACTGTTGAAAGACTGGAAATTAAAGATAAAAGGTTTCACCGTGATACCAATTGAAAAAGAAAAGAAGCGGGCAGGTGAGATTCTCGCTGAATTAAAAGAAGAATACCCGGAAGTAAAAATAGCTCTCGATTTTAAAAATCCCTTTCAGTTATTAATAGCTACTATACTTTCTGCACAGTGTACGGATGCACGTGTGAACATTGTTACTAAAGAACTGTTCAAAAAATATAAAAAACCGGAAGACTTTATTGACGCAACTCCGGATGAGCTTGAGAAAGATATATACTCCACCGGCTTTTATAAACAGAAAGCCAAAAGCATAAAAGAATGCTGTAAAACATTAGTTGACAAATATGAGAGTAAAGTTCCGTCAGATTTTGAAATGTTAACCAAACTACCCGGTGTTGGCAGAAAAACAGCTTCCGTAGTTGCAGGAAACGGATTCGGCATCCCTGCTGTTGCAGTTGATACACACGTAAAAAGAATTTCAAATTTACTCGGATTTATAGAATCGGAAGACCCGGTTAAAATAGAGTTAAGGTTGAAAGAATTATTTAAAGAAAAGGATTGGGTTATTCTATCACATTTAATTGCAACACATGGAAGGAATATTTGTATTGCACGAAAACCGAAATGCGATTGTTGTGTTATTTCAAAACTTTGTCCTTCTTCTAAAGTATAATATGGAGTGAAGATGTTTACAAGAGAGTATTGTCTGGATTTATTGAAAGAGCACACAAAAAGCGATAGTTTATTAAAACATGCTTTTGCAGTTGAAACCTGCGTGATTGCATATGCACATAAACATAAGGCGGATGTGAATTTTTGGGGGAATGCGGCATTGCTTCACGACTTTGATTACGAGATGTTCCCGGATGCAAATCAACACCCTTTTGAGGGAGCGAAAATCCTTGAACAGAAAGGATTCGATAAAGAATTTATTGATACGGTGCTTTCACATGCTGATTATACAGGTGTTCCGAGGGATACGCTGCTGAAAAAAGTCCTTTTTGCTTGTGATGAGTTAGCCGGTTTCATTACGGCAGTTGCATATGTAAGACCAAATAAAACAGTTCTTGAAGTAGAAGTGAAATCCGTTGTAAAAAAGATGAAGGATAAAGCTTTTGCAAAGAATGTAAGCCGGGAGGATATAAAAAAGGGGGCAGAAGAGTTGGGAATCCCGCTTGAAGAACATATCCGATTTTGTTTGGATGCGATGAAGGAAAACCACTCAATTCTTGGAATTTAACGATTAAAAAAACTTTTTATTAATGACTTGACAAGTGGCGGTTACTTCCTTAAATTTGGCTCAAAAAAAAGGAGTAATTTTTTTTCGAGTAATTTGCTACAATAATAAATAGTCAACTTTTATTTTCAACTTTAACCAAACTTAGAACAAGTTAGGATTAATTATTATATGAAAAGCAGATTCTCGGTAATTATTGCGATTATCTTATCGGCTGTGTTGTATTCTCAACAGGATATTAAAATAACTTCATCCGATTTCAATACTCTGATTTTTGAGTATTATCCCGCATACAGTTCCACTTCTACTATTTCAATTGATAATAAAGAGTATCTTGAAGTGGTTCTTAAAGATGGACGGTTAATAAATCCTTATGTACCCGGACATCCACAAGTGTATCAGAGAGTGATTCCAGTCGGTGTTCCCGCGGAATTCGGCAATTCTATTCAAATAATATCTTCCGAGTTTAATGAAGTTGAAGGTAAACTTCCTCCAATTCCTTTAGTAATTAAAGAAGAGTTTTCGTACACGAAGAAATATGAAGAAGGAGAAAACTATTATAATTATGAAGCAAATGAAGAGCTGGCAACTTTCGGTAGTTATGCTGTTTCAAGAGGGCTGCCAGTTCAGTTAATCGAAATTAACCCGATTGTATACAAACCGTTTGAAAATAGAATTCGTCTTTATACCAAGATTGTTATAAGAATCAATTTTTCCGGGGGGGCTACAAATCAAATGACAAGAGTAGATGATTTTCTACAAAGTTCAGTCATTAACTTTGATGTTGCAAAAAAATGGGTAAAACACCCGGTTAGTCAAGCGAAACAACAGATCAGTAATAGTGTTTTATCCACCGGGAAATGGATACGTTTTGAAGCTCCGCAAGAAGGTATTTATAAAATAACAAGACAGATGCTTACTTCTATCGGTATAGACGCAAGTGTAGATCCACGGACTATCAAAATATATAATAACGGCGGCAAAACACTACCAGAAAATATTTATGCTGAGAGACCGGTTGACCTTGTTGAGAATGCTATTACTATTGTTGGAGAAGATGATGGCGTTTTTAATGACAATGACTACATTTTATTTTATGGAAGAGGAACAAGTTTCTGGGATTATAATAATACTTCCAATAGAATAGAAAGGGCATACCATCCCTACTCCAATGAGAATTATTACTGGATTACTTACGGCGGAAATAACGGGAAAAGAATTTCAACGAAATCCTCTTTGTCGCAATCTAACCCGTTAGTGAAAACAACATCAAAAGCATTTGAGTTTTGGGATGAAGATAAAATAAACATCGGTAACAGCGGCAGGCTTTTTCTCGGAGATGATTTCTCAGCGAACATGAAAAGCCGGACTTACACAAAACTTTTAGAAGGTTTTGTTCAAGGCTCGCAAATAAACTATACTTTTAGGTTTTTAAATGCTGCTTCAAGCAGCGTTATGTTGAGGATAGAAGAGTCCGGTACTAAGATTGTTGATAGAGCATTATCGGGTATTAGCTCCGGTAGTTATATGTATGCTTACCCGTTTGATGGAACCGCTACTTACACAGGTAACCTTTCGGAGAATAGAAGTCTATTGAAATTTACTTTCGATACTCAAATCTCAGCTGCGTATGGATATATCGACTACTATGAAATTCAATATCTTCGGGAATTAAAAACAGTCAGCGATCAAATGATTTTTTTCTCCGATAGAGAAGGAACAGTAGTTGAATACCATTTGTCCAATTTCTCATCTTCTGATGTTATGATATTCGATATATCAGACTACTCAACGGTTAAATTGCTCTCTTCTGCTAATAGTGGTGGTAATTGTACATTTCAGGTAGATGAGCCATCAAACTCAATTTCAAAGTATTTAGCTGTTCTTCCGTCAAAGTTTAAAACGCCTGTAAATTTTACGGAAATGAAGAATCAAAATTTGCGTGCAACTTCGCCGGGAGCAAAGCATATCATTATAACGCACAAAAATTTTATCGAACAGGCAGAAAGATTGAGAACATACAGAGAAAATCAGGCTCCGGCACCAATGACCTCTCTTGTATTCAATGTTGATGATATTTTTAATGAATTCTCCGGTGGTGTAAGAGATGTTTCAGGAATCAGGGATTTTCTAAAATATGCGTACGATAATTGGCAGATTCGTCCCGAATACGTTTTAATGTTCGGCGATGGAGATTATGATTATAGGAATATCGAAGGTAACAATTTAAACTTTGTTATTCCGTACGAAACTTTAAATTCATACAGTGAGCTCTACTCTTACTGTATGGATGATTACTTTGCCAGTGTTGATGGAAATGATATGGCGATTGATATTGCAATAGGTAGAATTAATATCCAGTCAATTACCGACGCAATAAATGCTGTGGACAAAATAATCAAGTACGAGACAAATTCCGATCTCGGAAGCTGGAGGAACTTAATTACATTGGTTGCAGATGATCAATTAACATCTACCGGGTATGATTCTGCTGAAAATAATGTACAATCAGAAAATCTGTCGGCTTTGATTCCCTCAGAATTCGATCAAAATAAAATATATCTTGCTACTTACCCTACTGTTCAAACAAGTGTCGGAAGAAGGAAACCGGCAGTTAATCAAGCAATTGTTGATGCAATAAATGACGGCACATTGATTTTGAATTTTATAGGACATGGCAGCCCCGATTTGTGGACTCACGAACAGGTCTTTGTAAAAAGTGTTACTATTCCTCAGCTTGTTAATAACGATTATGTTTTTATAACCGCCGCTACTTGTGATTTCGGATATTATGATAGCCCGAATTTACAGAGTGCAACGGAAGAGTTGTTGCTTAAAGGGAATTCCGGTGCTATTGGATTGTTTACTGCTGTTCGACCTGTATTTTCAACAACGAATTATCTTATTACAAGTGAGTTTTATTCAAATTTATTAAGATTGTCGAGAGATTCTCTTTCTTTACCTGTTTCAATTGGGCAAGCATATTCGAAAACAAGAGAACTCTATTATTCTTCTGAAAATCTCAAATTTTGTTTATTTGGTGATCCGGCTATCAAATTATCTATGCCGCGTTATAATGCAACTATTGACACAATAAATGGAACCGCATTAACTTCTGATATTCAATTAAGTGCTCTCGGTAAAGTTAATATCAAAGGTGTAGTAAGAAAACCGGACGGCAGTAAATGGAACGATTTTAATGGTGAAGGAACAATAACGGTGTTTGATTCGGAGCGGTCTTTGCCGGTTCCTGAAGTATATTCTACATTCACAATGAAGATACAGGGTGGAATTATTTTCAGAGGTAGAATTTCTGTAATAAACGGCGAGTTCTCTACCGAATTCATTGTTCCTAAAGATATTTCTTATGAAAATAAAAACGGGAAGATCGTATTCTATTTTCATAATCTGCAAAACGATGGAATCGGTTTTACAAACAAAGTGGTCGTAGGAGGTACCGATACATCTGTTGTGAATGACGGTAATGGGCCGGACATTGATATTTATTTCGATGACCTTGATAATGCAGGTGGTTATCTTATTAATCCGAACTCAACTTTATTAGTTGACTTATTCGATGATACAGGGCTTAATACAACTGGGGTTGGCGTAGGGCACAAACTTGAAGCAGTATTAAATGATAATGAAGTTAAACCTGTTGATCTAACAAATTACTTTACAGGTGATCTTGATTCGGGTGGTAAATCCGGTAAGGTCAGATATAAATTCAGTAACCTTGAATCAGGTGAACATAAAATTACAATTAAAGCGTGGGATGTTTTCAATAACCTCTCTACTCAAAATGCTTTCTTTAAAGTTGTTGATGACGGTAAAATGGTAATTGACAATGTTATGAACTACCCGAACCCGTTTTCATCAAGTACGGTGTTTACGTTTCAGCATAACATTAACAGACCTATAAATGTAAAGATACGCATATTTACAATTGCAGGAAGGTTGATACAGGAAATTGAAAGCTTTGGTTTGAGTTCCGACCGTTTTGTTAAAATTGATTGGGATGGACGGGATAGAGACGGAAACATATTAGCTAACGGAACTTACCTTTACAAGTTGATTGTTGAATCCCTTGATGGAGAATACAATGAATCAGTACTTGGAAAACTTGCTGTGATTAGGTGATGTAGCTTAAAAATATCATTTCCGGACAGGGAAATATTTAATATCTTAGTATGCGAAAAAATAAGTTTTAATAAACAATAACAAAATATCACGTTGGAGGTATCGTAAATGAAGTTGATGAAATGCCTATTAATATTTTCATTTGTATTGATAGGATTAAATAGTAATATTTATGGACAAGGTGGTCAAGCTGCCGTTCCATTCCTGCTTTTAGCCCCTGATTCAAGAGGTGGTGCAATCGGAGAGTCAGGTACCGGTCTTGCAGATAATTCTTCTGCTATTTTTTGGAACCCGGCTGGTATCGCTTTTTTAACCGGACAGGAAGTCAGTATTACGCATAGTAATTGGTTGCCGCAATTCAACCTTGATCTTTTTTATGATTACCTCACTTATAGAAATTATATTGAAGAGATAAACGGAAGCGTTACCGCAAGTATTACATATATGAATTACGGCGAGTTTGTCCGTACTCTTGATTCACCGGACCCGCTCGGTACTTTTAGAGCATTCGATGCAGCTGTTACAGTCGGTTATGCTACTAAAGTACATTCCGACTGGGGACTTGGTTTAAATTTTAGAGTAATTCACAGTAATCTATCGGATGAACCTGTTGGTCAGGAAAAAGGTTCCGGTGTTGCTACTACAGTAAGTTTTGACGTTGGAGCAATGTGGAGACCTTCTACATTGGTTCTTCCATTTATTGATGAGGATATCGGGAACCAACTTAGTATAGGTATGAACTTGAGTAATCTTGGTCCAAAGATTTTTTACATCGATAAAGCACAGGCAGACCCGATTCCGACAAACTTGAGACTCGGTTTTGCTTACCAGATTTTCTCGGATGAATACAATTCACTTACATATACGCTTGATTTCAGTAAACTGCTTGTGTCAAGGGATACAACCGGTAAGAGCGATGATTTCTATAAAGCTTTGTTTACTTCATGGTCAAACAGGTCGTTCAGTGAAGAAATAAGAGACGTTGTTACCTCAATGGGATTAGAATACTGGTACGGACAACCGGGCGATTTTCTTTTCGCAATCCGCTCAGGTTTCTTCTATGAAGACCCATCATTCGGAAATCGTAAATTCATGACACTGGGTGCAGGTATCCGTTATGATATTTACGGGTTCGACTTTAGTTATATTACAACATCTGTATTTAAAGATGGAGAAAAACATCCGCTTGATGATACTTTAAGATTTACATTTCTTGTCGGATGGGGCGGAACACCCGAATCAACCAGGGGCTTACCAAGAGGAATTTAATTTTAATGAATTATAAATCGCTTTTTATTGCAGCTTTATTTTTGGGCAGTCTTTCTGCCCAAAATTTTTCACCCAATATTTCATCTTATAATCCCAATAGTTTTTATGCTTCAAGTAACGATACATTGAAACTACTTGCGGTTATGGTTGAATTTCAGACAGATGATGACCAGACAACTGTAGGAGACGGTAAATTCAATTCTATTTACACCTCTACATTTGCAACCGATACTTCGATACTTGACCCGATGCCTCATAATAAAGAGTACTTCGAGGCTCATTTGGAATTCGCAAGAAACTATTATAAGAAGATATCGAACGGTAAACTTTTAGTCGATTATTATATCTTACCCTCGGTTATTACGGTCTCTAAAACAATTAAAAACTATTCACCGCCGATGAAATCAACCGACTTTACTCCGATGGCTGAATTAGTAAAAGAAGTATGGGAATTAGCTGCTGCATCAAATGCCGGTTTTGATTTTTCTTCGTATTCGTTGTTTACAATTTTTCATGCGGGAGTAGGAAGAGATATATCACTCCCGGGCAGTCTCGGCAATGAAAGGGATATTCCCTCTCTCTATCTTAGCTTAAATTCCTTAAAAGAATTTCTCGGAGAAACTTTTGATGGAATACCCGTGAACAACAATTTTAAAATTACTAACAGCATGATACTACCGCAGACAAATAACAGGGAGCTATCATCATACGGAAATAAGTATCTATTTGAAGTTACCATTAACGGTCTTATTGCTGCGAATATTGCCAGCCATTTAGGAGTACCGGATTTATTCAATACAAATACAGGATTAAGTGCAATTGGTCGTATGGGATTAATGGACGGGCAGTCGATTTTTGCTTATAACGGTGCTTTTCCGCCGGAGCCTTCTGCATGGGAGAAACTTTTTTTAAGCGATAAACTCGGATGGAACCTACCGCTTCCGCAGCTTTCACCGGGAAGTTATACGGTATCTTTGGTTACAAAAGAAGCCGCTTCGGCTATTGATACTGTCTTTTTGAAAATCCCTATCAACCCGAATGAATACTTCTTGCTCGAAAACAGGAATAGAGACACAAACAAAGACGGATGTTATGTTACAATCTGGAATAATGGAAATAGATATAAGAAATTCTTCCCGAAAGATAGCACCGGTTTTTATAGTTATGATACTGAAGTGCTACAGGGTGTCGTTATTGATGTAGACGAATTTGATTGGGCTACTCCCGGAAACGGTATTCTTATCTGGCATATTGATGATGCAGTTATTAATGAAAAGTTAGCTGCTAATAAAATAAACACGGATAAAAGCCATCGCGGTGTAAATCTTGAAGAAGCAGATGGCATTCAAGACATCGGTGAAGAATTCACAACGATTTTCGGAGACGTTGTTATCGGTGAAGGTTCGGAAGAAGATTTTTGGTTTTCTTCAAATGAAGCAACAATCTATAAAAAGAATGGTAACAGTTTCTCACTTACAACCCGCCCTAACACGAAATCAAATTTCGGGGCAAATAGTTTAATTAGCTTTTCCGATTTCTCAGACTCTGCCAATGTAATGACATTCAAAATAAGCTGGGGTGATTCAGTTGTAAAACCGTTACTTTACAAGCATCTTCCGCTTACTTCAACGAATAACTCGGTTTTTGTTTCAACCGGTCAGAATGATTACAGCTATCTTGTGAAGTCGGGTAATATGCTGAATAAATATGATAAAACAGGCAGCTTTGTTTATTCGTTACCAGTTTTTTCAAAGTTTAATCCATCGATTCTTTTTTCAAGTTCGATAGAATTTATAGCCGGAGTAATTGACTCTACTTTAAATGTTCGAATGGATGATGGTACGTCATCATTTTTAGCTTCAATTAATACGGGAAGCGGAATTACAACACAACCCGTATTTGTAAACCCGCCTACAGAGCAAAACAGTATTATTTTCGGTACTGATGATGGTAAACTAAAGTTTTATTCAACCGGGTTTTTACCTTCGGGCAATCCGGTTTTACAGAAGGTAGATAGTACGTTAAATGGATGGATAATACGTAAGATTGCTGCCGAACATCCATTCTATGCTGTGATTGCTGAAGAACCGTCCGCCGGTGGAGCAATAAAAAATTATAAATACTATAACAGCGATGGGTACTCCGTATCATTTAGCGGGATTCTACTTGATTTTGCTTTAACAAAGAACAGCAGTGGGAATTATTTAGGTGTAGTCCTACTTGAAGGAGATAAATTCCTAATTCTGAAAAACAATGAAATAGACAACCAGTTTACAGCCCATTCTACTTCGGGGGTAAAATCATTTTCCTTAGCCGACTTGAAGAATGATGGAGAGAACTATATTATTTTTACTTCAGGTTACACAATTGATGCTGTTAATATTAATGGAAGCCGGGCTGATAATTTCCCGTTTGAAGACCCGAACAGAGTTGAATTTACTTCAAAACCGGTTGCCGCAGATTTTGAGGGAGATAACAAAGCAGAGATTATTGCATCAACTGTAGATGGTAGAATTTTCGCTATTGACGGTGGGACAGGTAAAGTAATTAACAGTTTTCCCGTATCAATAGGAACAAAGATAAATCATTCGCCATTCTTTTTCCCGGAGGATAAAAAAGTTTCTTTAACTGCTATTGATGAGAAAGCGAATTTAGCTTCATGGAACATCGGTTTAACCGAAGGGAAATTAATATGGAACGGGGAATATGGTTCAGTAATGAATTCAAATTATCTTGGTACGGCACTTTCATTAAACCGTCAGACTACTTTCTTCCCGGTTGAAAGGGCTTACAATTATCCCAATCCTGTGTACGAAG
>Ga0116158_10001371_pt1 | contig 22239 bp, 18 predicted proteins | sample AD_UKC052_MetaG_FD_89883 | JGI IMG/M metagenome (GOLD analysis project Ga0116158, IMG submission 89883) | Active sludge microbial communities of municipal wastewater-treating anaerobic digesters from USA - AD_UKC052_MetaG | ecosystem: Engineered > Bioreactor > Anaerobic > Digestate | place: USA... | reverse complement strand
TCTCCGGTAAATCCAAGCCGGGTCAGCTGGTTCTCGTCCAAAGGCACCGCATGCATGTCCTCCTGATCGTACCAGAATTCCTGAATGCCATTGTCTACCAGGGCCTGGTGTTCGGCCGGACTTGTTCTAACGACTGTCCCCTCCCTCATCAATCCGTCGTCGTCCACCGTAATGATGTCTCCGTCTTTAAGGTTGTTGATTTTGAGCATAGCGAATCGTTTTTGTTTAACCGAATATACCAAATTCCGATCGCATCCTCAAACGATTTTACTCAGGACCGTTTATGATAATTCAGGACCGCCCAGCCATTGAGAAACAAGGCAAAGCCAGTGATGGTCAGCAGCGGCTCTTTAATATCAGACAGGCTGCTGCCCTTGATCACCACCATCCGGATGACCTGTATAAAATAGGTGACCGGGTTGGCCTTTGTAATGAATTTGGCCCAATCCGGCATACTGTCGATGGAAGTATAAAGACCACTCATCAATACAAAAATCATCATCAGGAAAAAGGAGATCAGCATAGCCTGTTGCTGACTTTCGGCAAACGTGGAGATCAGGAGCCCGAGCCCAAGGACAGCAAACAGGTAGATCGCGGCAAACAGGTAGATGGTGCCCATATTGCCCAATGGAATGATCCCATAAAAGAACCGCGAAATAATGATCCCGATCGTAAAAATGATCAGCCCCAGCACCCAGAATGGGATCAGTTTGCCCAGGATAAAATGGAATTTCTTCACCGGGGTCACATTGATTTGCTCAATGGTACCGATCTCTTTCTCTTTGACTATATTAATAGCCGTCAGGTTGGCTCCTACCATGGTCAGCAACAATACCAGCATCCCAGGTACCATAAAGAGCTTGTACTTCATCAGGGGATTGAACCAGTTCGAGGAACTGATTTCAATACTTGTTTCCGGGCTGAACCGTGGAAACTGGATCCACTCCGACCGGACTTCGCGATTATAATCCTGGATGATACTGCGGAGATAGGTACTTCCCAACCCGGCCTTCACCCCGTTAATGGCATTGGCCGCCATGAATAAACGGGCTTCATTCTCCCTGACCAGTTCCTTCTCAAATGAAGCCGGAATTTCAAGGATGATATCCGCCTTTTCATGCTCTACCAGCTCCAGGGCTCCTGAATAGGAAGCCGAGAAGTCGGTTAATATAAAATAACCGGAAGCTGTAACCTTATTGATCAAACTGCGGGAATAGGAGGAATGATCATGATCGATCACTGCCAGCTGGATATTCTTGATTTCGTAATCAGCGGCCCAGGGTAACACGGCCAGCTGGATCACCGGCATCACAAAGATCAGCCGCAGGATACCCGGATCGCGGAAGATTTGCCTGAACTCCTTCTGTAATAAAAAGAATAACGTCCTCATGCTAACCGGATTTTAAAGTTCTTAATGGCCAGTCCGAGGAAGAAGACCAGCATTCCCACCAGGATCAGGGTTTCTTTCCAGACCGTATGAAGACCGGTACCCTTAATCATAACCGACTTCACGATAATATAAAACCATTTGGCCGGCACAATATTCGACACGGTCCGCAACGGCAGGGGCATATTCTCCACCGGGAACATGAAACCGCTCAGCATCACCGTGGGCAGGAACATCCCCACCAGGGAAATGAACATGGCTGTTTGCTGTGACTCGGCCCGGGCAGAGATCAGCAATCCCAGGGCCAGGGATACCAGGGTAAAAAGGAAACTCTCTCCTACCAGCAGGATCAGGCTGCCATTGATCGGTACGTCCAGCACATATTTACTTAATAATAATATACTCGTGATGTTAATGGAAGACAGCATCAGGTAAGGCACCGCCTTGGCCAGCACGATCCGGAACGGCTTCATGGGAGACACCAGCATCACTTCCATGGTCCCCATTTCCTTTTCACGAACTATAGTGATTGCCGTCATCATGGTACAAACCAGCAGCAGCACCATGGCCATTACCCCGGGCACAAAATTATAAGCGCCTTTAAGTTCAGGGTTATACAACATGCGGACTTCAGTGGTGATTGTATAAGGAAGTTTACGTCCGTTGGTGATCCGGTTCTGGTAATCTATAATAACAGCAGAAGCATAACTGGTCAATGTGTTGGCCACATTCGGATCTGATGCATCGGCCAGCAACTGCACCTGGGCTTTATTAAAATGGCCCAGGTCTTCCTTAAAATGAGGTGGAATGATCACCGCCAGCTTCACCTTCCCTTTCTGAAATATCTTTTCCACGTCTCCCGGACTGCTGATTTCCTGTTCCACTTCAAAATAACGGCTGGCTTCCAGTTCGCTGATCAGCGAAGCTGTAGCCGCGTCCTTTGACTGGTCCCATACCGCGATCTTCGAATTCTTCACCTCATTGGTCAGGGCAAATCCGAAAATAATGATCTGCACCACCGGCATGAACAGCAGGATGAACATTGTCCGCTTATCGCGGAAAATGTGGTGAAATTCTTTTTTTACAAATGAAATGAATTGCTTCATAATTTTTTACTATTCGGGACAACAAGGACATCTCACTAAAAGAACCAAGAACCAAGATGCCAAGACGCCAAAGAAAAATCAAATTGCAAAATTCAAAGGCCTTCTAATAAGTTCATACTTACATCTAAAACAATCATTTTCTTACGAATCCATCTCCCAACGTTCATCTCTCATTAAAGTTTCAAACTCTTCCTCCATTGGCACATTGACTAATTGGCACATTATCTTAATCTGCATTCCGAACAGCCTTCCTCGCCAGCTTCAAAAACACTTCATCCATAGATTCAGCTCCAAAGGTTTTCTTCAGCTGAGCCGGGGTATCCAATGCATCAATTCTTCCATCCACCATGATGCTTACCCGGTTGCAATACTCCGCCTCGTCCATATAATGCGTGGTCACGAAAACGGTGATACCATCAGCCGCAGCCTCATAAATCAGGTTCCAGAACTCACGGCGGGTAACAGGATCCACCCCGCCGGTGGGTTCATCCAGGAAGACCAGTTTGGGCTCGTGAAAAATCGCCACCGAAAAAGCCAGTTTTTGCTTCCAGCCCAGGGGCAGGGATTTTACCAGTTTATCTGCTTCTGCTGTCAGGTGAAGCTGCTTGAGTACCAATTCCGTTTTCTCCTTTATAAAAGCATTGCTCTTCCCATATATACCCGCATAAAACCGGATATTCTCCCGCACGGTCAGGTCTTCATACAAAGAAAACTTCTGACTCATATACCCGATATTCCGTTTGATCTTTTCATTTTCCTTATATACATCAAACCCGGCCACCATCGCTTTGCCGGAAGTCGGCAATGACAGTCCCGACAACATCCGCATAGCCGTGGTCTTACCGGCCCCGTTGGCGCCGAGAAAACCAAAGATCTCGCCCCGGTTCACGTCAAAGCTGATCGCGTCCACGGCGGTGAAGTCGCCGAAGCGTTTGGTCAATTTATCTGCTATGATTACTTTATCAGACATTATTAGAAATTTATGTACCTAGTACCTTACTTAAAGAACCAAGAAACCAAGATGCCAAGAAGCCAAAGAAAAATCAAATTGCAAAAATCAAAGGCATTCTAAAAAGTTCTTGTTTACATTTAATACAATCATTTTCTTACGAATCCATCACCCAACTTTCATGTCTCAATAAAGTTTCAAACTATTCCTCCATTGGCACATTGGCATATTGGCTAATTGGTCAATTATCTCTCATCAACCGTATAAAACAATCCTCAATATTTGCTTCGGTTTCCTTCATTTCAACTACAATTCCATTCCGGTTCAATTCATTTCGTAAAACATCCGCACCATCATCCTTCAGGACCACATGATGATATTCACCAAAGGGATAAGCATTTTCCACCACATCCTGATCATTCAACACTTTCAGGAGTTCCAGCATGTTACTGCTTTTCACCGCCAATAGTTTTTTACCGAATTGCTGCACAATGCCGGCAGGTGTATCAATCTGCATAATGCGGCCTGACTGAATAAGCGCTACCCGATCACATAGACCGGCTTCATCCATATAGGGGGTAGAGACAAGAATCGTGATTCCCTGTTCCTTCAACCGTTTCAGCATTTCCCAGAATTCTTTACGGGATACCGCATCCACTCCGGTGGTCGGTTCGTCGAGAAACAAGACAGACGGACGATGGATCAGGGCACAACTAAGCGCCAGTTTTTGTTTCATTCCACCGGAAAGCTTACCTGCCCGGCGATCCTTAAAAGGCTCGATCTGCGAATAGATATCTTTTATCAGGTCGTAATTTTCTTCAACGGTTGTATTAAAAATAGTAGCGAAAAAATCCAGATTTTCCTTCACCGTCAGATCCTGGTAAAGGGAAAAACGTCCGGGCATATACCCTACCCGTTTGCGTATCTCCTTATAATCTTTCACCACATCAAAACCATCCACTGTAGCTGTACCTTCCTCTGCGAGTAACAAAGTAGTCAGTATCCTGAACAACGAGGTCTTCCCGGCGCCATCCGGACCGATCAGTCCAAACAACTCTCCCTGCTGCACATCGAAACTGATCCCATGCAGAGCGGTAGCGGCACTCTTTTTTGTACCATACCTTTTCACTATGTTTTGTACCGAAACTGCTTTCATAAATTATCATTAACCAGATTACACTCACTACTCACCACTCACCACTCACCATTTCACTTCGCCGTACATACCGATCTTCAGGTACCCGTCATTCTTCACTTTGATCTTCGTAGCATATACAAGATTGGCGCGTTCGTCTTTGGTCTGAATGGTCTTCGGTGTAAACTCAGCTTTATCGGAGACCCAACTGATGGTGCCGGAATATTCCTTGTATTTTTTAGCGCCATCATCAACAAGCACTTTAACAGACTGGCCCAGTTTTACCTGCGACAATTGTGTGCCGGTAATATAGGCGCGTAATGTAATGGTGGACAGATCCGCAATTTTATACAATGCTTTACCAGTCGAAGTGATTTCTCCCTGCTCGGCATATTTAGTCAGTACCGTTCCCGCGACAGGGTTCATGATCGTGGTTTTCTTTAACTGGTCTTCCAGTTGGGCCACTCTTTTTTGTAAAGGTTTCCCTTCGCTCAGGATACTGCGGTTCTGCGTGGCTACATTGTTTTGCTGTACCTGTATCTGCTGGCGGGTTACATTCATACTCCGTTTAGCCACATCAACCTGCGCATTGATATCATCCAGTTGCTTACCGGTGGCCGCATCCTGTTTCAGCAGGTTCTGGATACGTCCCTGTTCATGCAACAGGTTATTCAGTTGAGACTGCTGAACAGCCAGCTGGTCTTCAAGGAGTTTTACCTGCGGACTCACATCCACCGTTTTCTCTCCCAGTGCCTGGATGCTGGATTCCACCTGTTCTTTCTGCAGACTGATATTGGTGGCATCCACCGTGCCCACCACGCTGTCTTTGGCGATCAGCTGCCCCTCTTCCACGGTGAAAGAAGTCAGTTTACCGGATGATTCTGCGGAAACGATCACTTCATTGGCTTCAAACGTGCCGCTGGCATCCGCGTTTCCATTGCCGTTTTTACAGGCCGTCAGTACACTGATGGCGATAAGGGCGATAAATACAATTTGCTTCATACTTCAGTATTTAAATTTCGGGATGGAATTACTTACCTAAAATGGTTTGATAATTGATCTGTGATTGCAATAACTGCACCCTGTGGGTGATCAGGGACTGGCGGGCCATATCTTCCGCATTCACTTCTTTCAGAAAATCATTGGCGGTAATCACCCCGTTCTCCAATTGGGCTTTAGCAGCTTCAGTTACAGTTATACGCAGCGCAATGATCGCTTCATCCGAACTGATCAATTGCTGCAACTTATCGATTTCGGCCTGCTGCTGTTTTAATTGTGCATTCGTGTTGAGTAAAAATGTTTCCTTTTGTACTTCCACTATTTTCTTATTTACCTGCACCTGTTCTTTTTCTTTCTTCTTTGTATAAAGGCCACCCAGTGACCAGTTGAACCGCAGTCCCCCGATGGAGTAAAAAGCAAATTCATTCTTCAGCATATTCAGTCCCGGACGTCCATAACCAGCTTGGGCAAAAAGACTGGCTTTGGGCTGGTTCTTTGCCTGGATCAGTTTATCCTGCTGACCAATCAGGTTTTCCTGTTCGGTATACAGCTTCAGTTCAGGCCGGTCAATGTTAAGATCCGCGACCAGCAAAGAGACGGGTTGTTCCAGTCGCACTTGCTCATTTAATTCCTGTCCCACAAAAAGAGAAAGTGCAGCCACGAGTCCTTTACGTGACGTGCTGATCTCAACGGTGCGTTGTCCTGTCTTCAACAACTCGGCCTTCAGCATATTCAGGTTGGATTTAAACGCCACCCCGTTTTGTACCTGCGCCTCCACTTTTTTGATGCCGGTCTCAATATCCTTCTTTACCAGTTCCACCTGTTTGAGTTGTTCATCCAGGTAAAGAATACTCAGGAATAACTGGTTGATCCTTTCTTTCACTTTATACAATTCCACTTCCACTTTCTGGTCTTCCACTTTGGCATTCAATTGTTGAAGGGTCTTTTGTTCACGGGTAAGCCCCCCGTCGTAGATCAGTTGGTTCACATCGGCCACCAGTTTATACTGATCCTTATTCGGAGCTTCGATACTGAACCCCGGAATGGAAATCGGCACACTGGTCACGTCCGATTGATAAGTAGCCTGCCCGCTTATGGAGAATTGTGGCAGGAATCCTTTTTGCAGATTCTCAACACTGATGCCGGCCGTTTGGCGCACCAGGTCTTTTTGTTTCACCGCCGGGTAGTTTTTCTGTGCCAGTTCCCAGGCCGTGGTCAGGCTCAGTTGCTGCAGTGGCTGAGCGCCGGCATACAGGCTGAAGGCGATCAGTAAAAGAAGAAATAGTCGTTTCATATTCATATTTTAACCAGTTGGTTAATAGTGTTTCAAAAAAAATCAGGCTTTAATGGAATCTATGATGAACCGGGGGATCTCGGTTTTCCGTTGCTCCATCACCATCCTGAATTGCTGCTCATTCATGCCCATATTTTTTTGGAGCATGGGTTTGGCCACAAAAGGAAAAATGGTCATAGATAACATATTCATCAGCAGGTGAAGTGGATGAATATCTTTAATCGTTCCCTTCGCTTTCTCTGCTTCGATCTGGGCCAGGAATTTTTCCGGTTTGGGGGTGGACTTCCCTTTCCAGACTTTTCCAAGAAAATAATTCGGATCCCGGTGTATTTCATTCAGCACAAAAAGCGGCAGGTAAGGATTCTCCATCACCAGGCTGATATATTCTTCACAGAACTTTTCAATTTTTTCGAATAGCGGAAGCTCGGCTGTAAATACTTCATTGATCCTGGGAAAGAGCCGGTTGGCTGCTTCCATAAAAATCACTTCAAACAGCTTCTCCTTGTTCTTGAAATAGTAATGCACCAGTGCCTTGTTAATCCCCGCCTCATCGGCAATATCCTGCATCCGGGCCCCGGCCATACCATCCCGGACAAAGACCTTCTTCGCAGCGGCGAGGATCTGCTCCTCTGTGGTTTTATCTTTCTGTTTTTTGGGCATTTTAACCAAATGGTTAACAAAGATGGAAATTTTTAACCAAATGGTCAAATTTAAATTCAGGTGTCAGTTGTCGGCTGCCAGATGTCAGGGGCGTACATAATTCGATGCATCCTGTTCCCGCCAGTAATAGCGCTTCCTGGGTTCAGACTCTCCAGACACCTGACACCAGACACCTGACACCTACTTTAGTGAGTAATTAAACGAAAACTGATAAATCGGCACCGAATAATCAATCTCCGGCGGCTTTGTGTATTTGTAGTACAGCACTTTGATATTTACAAGCCGGGTGATCTCCACGCCCCAACCTAAAGACCAGCCCTTATAGACGCCATTCGTCTGAATGTCCGGCATAAATTCTTTTAACTGCGAAGGATTGGTATAACAACTGATATACCGCCAGGCCAGCCAGGTGACGCCCATATTTTTATTGTTGGATCGTTCCCAGGCACCTGTCTGGACATAGAGGCCAAGAGCGCCGAACCCATTGAGAAAATTGACGGGCTTACCAGTCAGGGGATCCGTGATCAAACCGGTTCGGACACCAGTCAATACCCGCTCCCCGAGATGATATAATAATCCGGTCTTGGTCAGCTTCTCCTTCTTGCGGGTAAAATAAATAACCCCATCCACCGAAAGATTGGCCAGTCCGCTGAGGGGATTGATAAAATTAGTCACCAGCGATTCATTGCTTTGCTGGAACCCGGGGACTTGTTGCTGGAAATTATTGGAGGAAACCCCTGAATAAAATGAAAGCGGTAACGCAAACTTCCCGGGCTCACCAATAAATAATCGTATAAAACGGGCTGAGGCATTGACCTGACCGTTATTGACGATATCTATAAATCCACTGGTGAATATCTCCGGTTTGTAATTATTTGCAACTGGCACGACTTGCTTTGCAGCCATACTGCTATCTGTCCCCTTTGGCTCAGGTGGTTTTGCCTGCGGCCATAGCATAGCCGGCAGCAACAAGAGACAGGCCGTCAGGATCAGTTGCATACGGGTGGTTCATTCATGATGATACCGGATCTTACCGGCAATCGTTCCGGCAGGGCACGGTGAGGAAAAATAGCAGCCGGGTCGTCGGTGACTCCCCGGCTACTAAAAATTAATTGACGATACTGGCCATTGCACAAAGGGCCATTATACTCAGGGTACAATTCGGCGACATGGACCCTGTGGCGAGGCAAATTGCCCTGCAGGCAGGATTAAAAACGCAGGACGCCATCATGCAACTGAAACATTCCCCGGCAGTGAGTGCATTACTGCAGGGTGCGGCTGAACGGGCTCCCAGGTTATACCTCGACGATACCGGCTCCGGTACCGGGTAGGGCGTGTATTGACTGAGCTGACCTTTATTGAATACGGCTTCCCCGGCCAGGTATTCATCATAGTTGAGGTCATACACCCGGATACTTCCCGTGCCATCGACTTCATTAAACTCACGAAGATCTTTGAACAACATCAGGTAACGGGAATTGCGTGGCAAACCGGCATAATCATCCCGCACTTTAATCGCCTGGATCTGTCCCAGGATTTTTTTCTTTCCATTTTGCCCTCCGCTAAACTGCAGATAAATTACTGGCACTTGTTTTTGCAATTCCCCACTGCCGGTAGTGGCCAATCCGACATAGCTTTGTTTCAGGTCCGGTGACCCGATCTTTCCAAATGCCGAGTGATTGAGTACATGGGCATAATCGGCCGATCTAAGAAATTCCTGTAAAAGGGCATTGTCACCCGTTTGCGCACGGGCGCCCAGGCTCAGCGCACTGAGCAATACAATAATAAAATTTTTCATGGCTATACTTTTTGAAACGCCTACTCTGCTCCCGTTTTTCGGCATCCACGGTTCCTGTTACCAGGACAAACCGAAAGTAGACCGTACAAAAAAAATGACCATGTGGTTTTCAACAGGAATGAGTGCTTTTTTTCGGAAGAAAGGCTGAGGGAAAGCTAGAAGCGAGAAGCTAGAAGCGAGAAGGGCCTGCTAAGAAACGTTATCTAAAAGAAAAGCACCAGTTTTCACTGATGCTTTTCAAATAATACAATATTCTACCAACACCCCTCAGCATGGGCTGTTGACTACGAACTACTAACTACCGACTACGAACTTACTCGGACCAGCTCATCACATAATCCCCATTCTCAATCTCCAGTGCCTGTTTGGTAAGCATGAGCGGACGGAAAGTATCCACCATCACCGCGAGTTCTTTGGTTTCTTTGGCGCCGATGCTTTTTTCAACAGCACCCGGGTGAGGACCGTGGGGTATACCGGCGGGATGCAGGGTGATCATGCCCTTGGTAACATGTTTGCGGCTCATGAATTCTCCTTCCACATAATACAACACTTCATCGCTGTCGATATTGCTGTGGTTATATGGGGCAGGAATGGCATCCGGATGATAATCGTATAAACGTGGCACAAAGGAACATACGACAAAGGCATTAGTCTCGAAGGTCTGATGGATCGGGGGCGGCATATGTACCCTTCCGGTGATCGGTTCGAAATCGTGTATGGAGAAAATATAAGGATAACAACAACCATCCCACCCAATTACATCAAAGGGATGTGTTCCGTAATGCAATCCGTAGAGCATTCCTTTCTTCTTGGCTTTGATCAGGAAGTCGCCCTTTTCATCAATCGTCTGCAGGTCCTGCGGTGGCCGGATATCCCTTTCACAATAGGGCGAGTGCTCCATCAGTTGCCCGTATCTACTCATATAGCGTTTGGGGTAACGGAGCGGCGACAATGATTCAACAATAAATAGCCGGTTATCCGGTGTATTAAAATGGATCTGATAGATTGTCCCCCTTGGAAGTATGATATAATCGCCGTACGAAAAAGGCAGTTGACCGTACTGGGTATGCACGACCCCGCTTCCCTCGTGCACAAAGATCATTTCATCGGCATCGGTATTCTTATAAAAATAGTCCGTCATGCTCTCCTGCGGGGCAGCCAACACAATATGACAGTCACTGTTGACCAGCACCGGCACCCGGCTCTGCAGGTAATCCTTTACCGGTTTAACTTTAAAGCCTTCCAGGCTGCGGTGTTTGAGCATTTTTTCCTCGGCAATTTGCGGACTTACGTCCACCTGGGCTTCGGTTTTGATGATCATGGTCGGCGGATGACAGTGATACAGCAAGGCATAATCGTCACTGAATCCTTCGGTGGAAAATAGTTGTTCGCTGTACAGGCCGCCATCCGGTTTGCGGAACTGGGTATGCCGCTTGTGAGGGATGGAGCCGAGAGTATAGTAGTGGGACATAGAGTGGTAAGTTATAAGTGATAAGTTATAAGTAAGTACTTCTTGTTTATTATGTGTTCCTTAGTGCTATGAGGAAAAAAGCAAAAAGAAAACGTTCAGGCAAGGGGGCAAAGTCCTTCAACAGCCACCATGAGGAAATAGAATTTCCACTGGCGCTTGTCGATATAATAGGTGAAGTTGCGGTGAAAGGGCATAAACAAATTTATACTATTTACTTGTACAAATAAACAAACGTTTACCTTACCACAAGCTTCACGTATATGGTCAACAAACCCAACTAATTATTAAAAAGGCTGCTCACCGGGTACAAGGTTCCGTCATAAAAAATGCCATTACCCTGCACTTCCAGTCTTTTCCCGTCGAACCGGGGCGTACTGAGCATACCTTTCCTGTTTAACACATTCCCGCTTCTTTCCACGATAAATACATTGGCAAACGAAAAACTACCTCCCCAGTTTCTTACTACATGAAACACATAAAGCCCGTCTGTTGTTTTACCCAGGTACTTATAATTTATAGAGCCTCCATCGGGGGTATACACTGAATAAAAACCAAAATCAGTGGTCCAGGGCTGCTTAGCCTCGGTAATTTTTTTAATGGTGCTGATATTTACCGTACGACTGAACTCACCTGATTCAAGACCAGGAACAAAAGAATCAAATACTTCCGGATTTAAGGGCAATCCGTTATACGAAAAATCGGCTGTGTTCTTAGGCACAGACAATTCAGGCTTACTCAACCGGATATACCACATGGCACTATTGGCCCCATCGCTGATCACAGAGCAACTGAGTTTTCCGCTTTCCACATGTATCCGCTGCCCGGTTTGCCAGCGGTTTTCAATCCAGTATAAATCGGGGCCGATTTTTTTCAGTTCCCAATGCGCACTCCAGGCACCATCCTGAATGACCGATGATTCCAGCATTCCTTTCTCTACATTCAACCGGCCGCCTTTTAAGCGGTTCTGAATCCAATAGTATTGGGTACCCGGTACTGGTTTGATGATCCATTGTGAAGCCCAGGGTCCATCCGTAATACTACTGGCTACCAGCGGTCCTTCTTCTACGTTGATCCGCTGTCCGGCCTGCCATAAGTTTTCAATCCTGAATATTTTACCTGTCCAGTTATCCGCCACCGTAGTGGTTACCGGGATATTGATCACACTCCCGGTTGTGGTGGGCTGCACCACAGCAATATTCCGGTTATCCGGAGGCAGTACGGCCGGTGCCGTTTTTAAAGCGGTATTCGTTACCGGCTTTTTCAGATTGCTGGCAAATGATGGAGCGAAACCGGGCTTAATCAGGGTTCCCCCCAATATGTCTTTTACGATTTTGCCGGCACTTGAAGCCAAATCAGCGAAGTCCAGTTCCGCCACCATATTATACGGATCATTCGTGAGGGTGAAGTTGATAGCCGCATTTACTTTATACTGATTGTTTAATCCAAAGGTTCCTGTAAACTCCACTGTTTTCACATCAAATAAACCACCCAGTGATTTATCCATAACCCACTTAGTGGCTTCCAGTGTGGTTACAGAAACACCCTCGGCCACATCCACCCCAACATTGGCCACGGCTAAAGCAGATTGTTTAAAGGTCTTCTCCGCATAGAGCCGGATCAGTTCCGTATCATTCGGAAAATTTTCCACCACATCCGCCGTTGCATTTACCGTAGCGAGATAACCCGCATAGGCCACTTTAGCAGATTCAATCGTCGCGTTATTCGCCGCAATGGCGGTATAATAGGCCCCTTTTTCCAGGAAACGCCAGTCGGGCAATTCATTTATTTTCCGTTGACTGCTTCGGTTATTTTCTTCGCAGGTCCGGATAAAGGCAGCCTGTTCATTCATGGCCCGGATCGCTTCATTTCTAACGGCCTGCACTTCGGCTGCTTTCTGTCCTTTTAATGCATTGGTACGGGCGATAATCTGATCATCAATAATCTTCAACTCATTCTGTGCCTGTTTCAGGGTATTGCGTGTTTGCTGCAGTGTATTCTTTGTAGTCTGAATGGCTTCATTCAGTTTTGAGGTTACCAATTGATTTAATTGCGCCACCAGGTCATTCCGTAAAGCTGCCCGTACATAAATCCCTTTCGCGGATTCACTAAAACTTCCCTGTCCTTCAAGCGTCGCTTCAAAAGCATTGGCGATACGGCCCGTGGTGGTGAATGAAAATCCATTGGCCTCCAGGGAAGCGGTTGTTTCACTGCTGATCCCGAGTAAACTGATTTTACCATCGATAAAAAAAGAAGGCACGGATCCTTTTGTATAGGAGAAATTAAATTGTGGCCGGTTGGTAGTTCGCCCGGAAATAATAAAAGCTCCATTGCCCCAGTTAATCGGATCCATTGAACCGGCACCGGACACCCCCGATTCATTCAAGCTGAAATCGCCATTAGCTTTTATACCCGCCAGTGATAACTGCCCACTCACTGATACTCCTTTATTATAAATTTTGCCAAACGCCTGTATACCATCCACCGGTACAACCAGTACGCGTCCCTGGTCGATTCCGGTATTGAGCATCGTTCTTAATTGTCCCTGTATACTGGCATTCTCCACAAATGCCTCAATCATGGCCAGGATGGTCATATTCTTCATCGTGATATCGATCAGACTATTCGTGGGCTTGGTGATATCCACCACAATGGTCGCATCCCCTTCAATATGTTTTAATCGGTTGGAAACGGTGCCTAACCTGGCCGCCCCGGTAAAACCCAATGAACTGATCAGGATCGGATTCTTAAAATCAAGCCCGGCACTCACCCCCAGCTTTCGCAATCCTACTCCCGGTATACCAAAGGGATTGGTCCACTCCGGCAGATCCGATTTGCCATCCGGACCGGGCTTACCGGTCAGCAGGGCACTATTCCCTTTCTTTAACGCGGTCATAAAAAACTCACCACTGATCTTCTGATCCACAGGAGCAAATCCAAAGCTCGCATTGAAGCCCACGAGATCGCTTCCGATCGTAGCCTCGATCTTCCCCCCAATCGTTAACTCAATAGGATTAACGGTACCCAGTCTCATCCCAAATACCACTTCCTTCATGGTGATACTGCTGCCCATGGGTATACTCAGATCCAGGGCGGCATTCATACTCATATTGGTGAAGGTCTCGTTGCAGGTACCTTTCAGTTTGATTGCATTTACTTTCAACAGCTTTGCCAGGTCATCACTCAGTTTTATACTGGAAAAAAGATTAACCCCCTGTTCAACTTTTATTTCTCCTTCCTCTTTTAATGCGGATAGATTGCTGGTCGCGTCTTCGTCTGCCAGGGTAGATATAATCAGCGCTGTCCCGGATAGTTCGATGGCATCCATGGGGGCCAGTACAGCAGCTAACTGTGAAAATTTAAATCCGGCTGGCGGTGCTATGGCAAAAAGCATGGTTGATTTATCTTCCGCCGTAGCCCCGTTAAACTGCAGTTCCGCTTCGCCAAAACTGGTTTGCGCCAGGGCACTGAAATTTTTATTGGTGGGATTAAAACTGGCAGTTAACGAGGATACTTCTTTTGTTTTAATCGCGTCGGGGATATAACGGAGTAACTGATTGGCCTTGTTATCACTCAGGAATGAATTCAGCAATGAAGGCAGACTGAGCCCCGAAGCAGTAAAGGAAAAAAGCAGGTCATCCGGATCAGAAGACATATTCGCACTCAGGTTAACGGGTATCACCCCTACTTTCCCATCCCCGGATACCGTAGCAGATGCTTTCCGTTGCGGGGATGTGGGTTTGTCCAATGTAAATCCGATAGTCATCCCATCAATGGCAAATCCATCAAAGCCTTCTACCGCATAACTGCCGGTGCCGAAATTCAGCATCACTTTACTCAGGCTGTCTCCTTTATCATCAAATTCAATTGATAAATCTTTTATGGAGATCCCTGTTTGCAAGGGGAATGACTTTGGCAAAAAAGAACCGAGGGAGCGCCCAGAAAAAAACTTCAGCAATTTATCCGGAGTAATCGTAGCGGCTTCCGGAAAGCTGGTGCTGATCGATTTAATTTTCCGGTCAGCTGTCATAGCGGCCTTCAGGCCAATATGATCAAATCCAAAAAAGGAAACATTACCACTGGCTTCTTTACCTCCGTCATCTGTAGTACTCAGGCTCAGCTCTCCTAATTGAATACCCACCGCGTCCAGGTAGCGGTTCATGGCATTGGCAATAGCTTGCTTTTCTTCTTCGCCGGCGCCTTTTTTGTGAATAACCGCTGTATCCGCATCATGGCGATTAATTGTATTTGCTGAAGAGGCTTCGCCTGTTAATAAAATAAGTAAAGCAAGGAGGAAAACCCTGGAGGTTTGCATGTTTTGGATGTTGAGGTGAAATGGTGCTCTGAAAATACTGTAATTTGGCGACTCCTTTATAAAATCAGAAAACCAGGTATTTACAGCAATGACCAGGATCGGACTACTTTCAGACACCCACGGTTATTTCGACCCCGCCATCGACACTCATTTCGCTCATTGCGATGAGATCTGGCATGCGGGGGATTGGGGGGTGGGTGCGGGTACTGGTCTGGCCTCTCTAAGTGGCCTGACCAGTACCCGCCACTCCCGCCCTATCCGCGGCGTTTACGGCAATATCGACGACAACGCAATCCGCTCGGTCTATCCCGAACAGCTCGTTTTTACCTGCGAAGAAGTAAAAGTAATGATCCGGCATATCGGCGGTTACCCGCCCCGGTATAACCCGGAAACAAAAAAGGAACTGCTTATTCACCGCCCGCAACTTTTCATCAGCGGCCATTCACATATTCTGAGAGTGATGTACGATGAAAAACTGCAGTGCCTGCATATGAACCCCGGAGCAGCCGGTAAACATGGATGGCATAAGGTCAGAACCCTGATCCGGTTTGTCATTGATGGGAAGGAGATGAAGGATTGTGAAGTGGTGGAGTTGGGGCCAAGATAGGTTTAAGAGGTTTAAAAGGTTCAAGAGGTTTAAAAAGTTCAAGAGGTTTAAGAGGTTGTCACTACTTAGAACAACTTCTTAAACCTCTTGAACCTATTAAACTTTTAGAACCTGCTTACATCCCCGGAAACCACGCTCTCCCCGCTCCAGCTTCCCTGAAGGGCCAGGGAACAGCAACAAGGATAAAGATGAGAGCGATCAACAATAACCAGCCTGTATTCTTATAATTTAATTTTTTTGCTTTCCCTCTGGCCAATGTGATCAATATAATGGCGACTAACATGAGAAGAGGGTGCTCCAAACGATAAAAGCGATATGTAAGATTTCCCATGGAGGATGTAACTCCTTCAGGCAAAGGATTAATTAACCCATATTTTCCCGCAATCCACTGATACAATCCGATCAGCAGCATGGTATGTGCCGCAATCATCAGCCAGAGACTGGTGGATCTGATACTTTCCTTTTTCCCGAAAGCCTGTACTAGGCCAACCAGTAATAAGAGTAAGATTACCCAACGAAGTAAACTATGTAAATGCAGCATACCTGTTTCCATACTGAAAAAATTTAGACAAATATAGGCTTCCCCGATTACACAGACATCTTATTCCTCCCAATCCGCAACAAACACATTCGTATCCCTCGTGCCGCCATTATTCCGGTTGCTGCAAAAAACGATCTTTTTGCCATTGGGGGAGAACATCGGGAAGGCGTCAAAACCTTTGTCCCGGCTGATCTTGGTGAGGTTGCTGCCATCCTCGTTGATGGTATAAAGATTAAACGGAAATCCTCTTTTGTATTCGTGATTACTGGCAAAAATAATCCGCTTGCTGTCAGGCATATAAGCAGGTGCCCAGTTGGCCTGACCATAGGATGTGACCTGGTGTGCATTGCTCCCATCGGCATTAGATACCCAGACTTCCATATTGGTGGGAGCCACAAGATGTTCAGCCAGCAGTTCTTTATACTCTTTGATCTCTGCTTCCGTTTTCGGACGGGAAGCACGCCAGATCAGTTTGGTACCATCCGGACTAAACCACGCACCGCCATCATAACCCAACATATTGGTGATTCTTTTTTCCGAACCGGTTTTCAGGTCCATGATATATAAATCAATATCCCCGTCCTTATCACTCGTGTACAACATTTTCTCCCCATCAGGCGACAAGGTAGCTTCTGCATCGTAACCCTTTGAATTAGTCAGCTGTTTTACGATTTTACCATCCAGATCGGCCATGAAGATATCATAGCTGTCGTATAAAGGCCAGATATAACGATTGCCGTATTTGGCACGGTCAGGTGTAGGCGGACAATCCTTACTACCGAGGTGGGTGGAGGCATAAATAATATGTTTACCGTCTTTTGTAAAAAAGGGACAAGTGGTACGTCCTGTACCCGTACTTACCAGTTTATAGGTAAACGGTTGCCCGGCCTTGGTGGGCACTTTCCCTACAAAAATCTGATCACAATTGATCCCTTCTTTAGGGTTGGTACGTTGAAATACAAGGTATTTGCCATCATAACTCCAATAGGCTTCTGCATTATCCCCGCCAAATGTCAGCTGACGGATATTTTTCAGCCGGGTTTCATCCGGGTAACGGAGGGTATCGGCTGCTGCGTTGGCTGCCGCCATTTTTGATGTGTTATTACAGGCCGGAATAGCCAAAATTGACCCGGCAATGAGTAGTAGCAATGCAATTTTTTTCATACTGATGTGTTTCTTTGGAATCCGGGGCTGTACCGGAGGGTGCAAAGTTATTTTTGTTATTACGTTGGTTTGTCAGCTATTTGTCATACCTCAGCGCCAAAAATAGTAGTTTTGTGCCTTCTAATTAATGATTGACCGAAGATGAACAAGTATGCAAAAATAGGGCCCTTTATTGCCGGAATACTGACTTTGATCAGTGCCTGTACTGATCGTAATGATGGTGCAACAACGTTTGAAAGTTTATTGTCTGGCCCGCCCTACAGCGCCCTGACGGACAGTATTAAAAATGACCCTAAAAAAGATGAACTCTATTTCCGCCGGGCAATCCAGCTTAATTCGAATCAACAGCCCGAAGCCGCGCTGGCCGATTTCCGCAAAGCCTGGGAGCTGAAAAAGAATGAACAATATGCCCTGGGCATCGGCTCCCTCCTTTTGGAATCCAAACCGTCCGAAGCCCTGGTCTTTCTCAAAGAAGCATTAACCGTACTTCCTGAAAGCCTCCTGCTCAACCTGACCCTGGCCCGGAGTTATGACAACCAGGGCAAAACAGAAGAAGCTCTCCAACTGATTTCCGGCCTCTTAATCAGGAATCCCGAACAGGTAGATCTTCTGAAAATGAAAGCCAACCTGCTGGGAAAAAAGGGAAATATTCCCGAAGCCATCAGTCTGCTGGAGAAAGCCTACAACCTCACCCCTTATGATGTGGAACTGAATTATATACTGGCCCTTCAATATGCTGAATCAAAAAATTCACGGGTGCTGGATTTATGCGATTCACTCGCCAGGGCGGATTCGTTGGGCGAACATGCAGAACCCTATTATTACAAAGGCATTTATTACACAGCAATCAATGATAAGAAAAAAGCCCTCCTGGCTTTTGATGAAGCAATCAAACATGACTATACTTATTTTGAAAGTTATATCGAAAAAGGGTCCATCTTGTTTGAAATGAAAAATTTCACCGATGCCCTGAAGGTCTTAAACCTGGCGCTCACCATCTCGCCCAAATACCCCGAAACCTATTATTGGATCGCCAAATGCCAGCAGGCACTCGGACAGAAGGAAGAGGCGAAACTGAACTATCAACGGGCTTTTAGTTTAGACCAGAGTTTTACTTCAGCACGGGATTCGGCTAATAAGTTGAAGTAGTCAGATCAATTAGCCAATGTGCCAATATGCCAATGTGCCAATTGGGGAAGAGTAAAATAATTTAACCTTACTTCACAATAGGTAGCAGCTATATTTAAGAAAGCAAGCCTCCCTATTTACAACAAGTACATCTAAGAAGGTTTTTGTATATTTAAATTTGATTCTTCTTTGGCTTCTTGGCATCTTGGCTTCTTTGTTCTTTTTTGGCATCTTGGTGTCTTGGCATCTTGGCTTCTTGGTTCTTTTTTTGGCATCTTGGCTTCTTGGTTCTTTTCAACAAGTGTTTCAAAAACCGTAAATTTGCCACGCAAATCACCTAAATATGCCAATCATTGCCCCTTCCCTTTTAGCCGCTAACTTCCTAAATCTCAGCAATGAATGCGAAATGCTGAATAAAAGCGAGGCCGACTGGTTTCACCTGGATGTAATGGACGGGCGGTTTGTACCAAATATCAGTTTCGGGCCGATGATCATTGAGTTTATCCGCAAAGCCACCACCAAAACCTGCGATGTACACCTGATGATCGAAGAACCGGAGAAATATGCCGAAGAGTTTAAAAAAGCCGGGGCCGATATCCTGACCGTGCATATCGAAGCCTGCCGTCATTTGCATCGTAATATTCAACAGATAAAATCATTGGGGATGAAAGCCGGCGTGGCCCTGAACCCGCATACCCCTGTGGCCGGTTTAGCCGATATCCTGCATGAGATTGACCTGGTCTGCCTGATGAGTGTGAACCCGGGCTTCGGCGGACAAAAATTCATCCCCTTTACCCTGGAAAAGATCAAACAGTTGCGGAAAATGATCACCGACCGCGGGCTGAATGTACATATCGAGATCGATGGCGGGGTGACCCAGGAAAATGCCCAATCGATCCTGGATGCAGGTGCCGATGTGCTGGTAGCCGGCAGCACCGTTTTCAAAGCCCCCGACCCGATCGGAATGATCCATCAGCTGAAGCAACTATCCTGATATTCCGGTTGTCATACACTTTATGCGCCTTCTCCTGACCTTCCTGATTGGTAGTTTATTGATCGTCTCCTGCGGTTCCACCCCTTGCGGGCCTGCCGAACTGAATTTCCGGCTGGTTGGCTTTTCCAATTCGGAAACAGACACCATGATCGTTCACCGGCTGAAAAAAAACAGCAATGAAGTTATAAGCCGGGTGGAATATAATCCCTCCAACCCTGTAAGATTTGAGCATATCAATGATACCTCCATTTTGGTCGCTTACCAGTCAGACCTCTTAATGCGCAGCAATTTTGATTACCAGATTGAATTTCCGGTGGCCAACCGCAGTTTCCTTATCACCGGAATTAACGAGATGATCTCGTATAGTAAATCCCGTGGCTTATTCAGCAACACCAAAGAGTATTGCATGAATACCATTTCCAATTGCCGGGTAGATGGAATGTTGCAATCCGTACTGCAATTCCCAAACACGATCTATCTCAGAAAATAAAGGACAGAACCCTTTCACCTGCACTGAACTCTTCGTATCTTGTCGTATCATTTTCTTATGAAAATAAGCAACCGCCATTCCGGGCTGACCATACTCTTCCTGCTTCTCACCCTGCTCTGTTTTTCTCAGAAAAAATATGCTTTTGTATCCGGTAAAGTGGTGGATGATAACGAAAACCCATTAACCAAAGTGTCCGTAGTCATACTTGGTCAGTCCAATGGTATTACCACCAATGATTCGGGTTATTTCCGGATCCGGGTGGAAGCCGATAAAGCCTTTGCCCTGATTTTCAGTTATGCCGGCCGCCGGGCCGAACAAAAAAATTTCCTCCTCAGTGAAGGGGAAGAAGAAACGGTCACGATCCGCCTGGAAAAAAGCGAAAACACCTTGCAGGAAGTCATTGTCTCCGATCAGCGGGACCGGCGCGAAACCGGACTGATACGACCCAATCCCAAAACCATTCTCAATCTGCCCTCCGCCATTACCGGTGTGGAAAGCCTGATCAAAATATTTGTAGGTTCCAATAATGAACTGACTTCCCAGTACTCGGTACGTGGGGGCAGCTATGATGAGAACCTGATCTATGTAAACGATTTTGAAGTGTTCCGGCCGTATCTCGTACGGAGCGGACAACAGGAAGGACTGAGTTTTATCAACCCCGAAATGGTCCGCAATATCAGTTTTTACAATGGCGGTTACCAGGCCCGGTATGGTGATAAAATGAGTTCGGTGCTGGATATTCAGTATAAACGACCTAAAAAATTCGGCGGATCGGCCTATGTGGGGATACTGGAACAAGGCCTGCAACTGGAAGGGGCTGGTAAGAATAATAAATTCAGTTACCTGCTGGGGGCACGTAACCGTAGCAACCGCAACCTGCTGAGCCGGCAGGATACCAAGGGAAATTATGTGCCTTCTTCGGCCGATTTCCAGGCCTTACTTCACTATCAGTTCAGTAATAAATGGCAGGCGGAGTTATTGAGTAATATTTCACAGACAAAATTTACCCTGATCCCGCAATTCAGTCAGCTCACCACTTCCGTTTTCTCGCCAATATACAGCGCCACCCTGGGCGTGGATATATTTTTTGAAGGAAGGGAAAAAGACCAATACCAGACCAATATGCTGGGCTTTGCCCTGATCAACCAGCCCACTAAAAGACTCCGCTTAAAATGGATGGCTTCCCGCTTTGCCAATGATGAATCAGAAAATATAGATATTACCGGAGCGTATTTGTTTGGGGACCGTGATTTTGATAAACGGAATCCCACTTATGGACTAATCGTGAATCCGCTTGGAGCCGGGGTGTACCAGAACTGGGCCCGGAATGAACTAAACATTGAAAACTGGAATATCTCGCATAAAGGAAACTATGACCTGGGCAAACATGCCTGGCAATGGGGGCTGGGTTATGATAAAAGTAAGATCAATGACAAGCTGAATGAATGGGAGTTCCAGGATTCTGCCGGCTATGCCCTGCCCTACCAGCCCAACCTGCTTCAGTTAAGCAAGGTTATTAAATCAAATGCGTCACTCGATATCAATAAATTCTCCGGTTATATACAGGATAACTTATTACTCGGTGATTCGGCCCATTCCTTTACGGTAACGGCCGGGTTACGTTTCAATTACAATTCACTCAACCAGGAATTCCTGCTTTCTCCCCGGTTAGGAGCCAGCTGGAAACCGGCTTCTAAAAAAGATATCGTATACCGCGTGGCCCTCGGCGCATACCATCAGCCGCCCTTCTACCGGGAGTTACGCCGTTACGATGGTACAGTAAACTCCGATCTGAAAGCACAGAAAAGCTGGCAAGCCGTGGGTGGCTTTGATTATAATTTTATCGGGTTGAACAATCGGCCCATGCGCTGGACCACGGAAGCCTATTATAAAAGCATGAGCGATGTGGTACCCTATGATGTGGACAATGTACGCATACGTTATTTCGGGGAAAATGTAGCCAAGGCCTATGCCACCGGCATTGAAATGCGGCTGCATGGCGAACTGGTGCCGGATGCCGAAAGCTGGGTCAGTATCGGCATTATGAAGAGTGCCGAGAATATTGAAGGGGATCATTATTACCGGTATAAAAATGCGGCGGGAGAATTCATCACCGCTCAGACAACGGACCAGGTGGTAACGGACAGTTCCCGTTTTGATGTAGGTTGGTTACGTCGTCCTACGGACCGGCGGATCACTTTTGG
>Ga0116158_10001367_pt1 | contig 22261 bp, 15 predicted proteins | sample AD_UKC052_MetaG_FD_89883 | JGI IMG/M metagenome (GOLD analysis project Ga0116158, IMG submission 89883) | Active sludge microbial communities of municipal wastewater-treating anaerobic digesters from USA - AD_UKC052_MetaG | ecosystem: Engineered > Bioreactor > Anaerobic > Digestate | place: USA... | reverse complement strand
TGCCATCCGCGATACCATGAGCGGGGATCTGGTTTCTGGCACAGCGCGCGGCGTGGAAGCCATCATCGTTACGATCGCCATTGTCGCCGGCAGCGGTACCATGCTGAAGCTCTGGACTTTGTTGGGGTACTAAGAATGTTTGGCAGACCTTTTGCTCTTCTTACCCTGATGCAATTTGCCTGGGCGCTTTTGGCCATCATCGGATTTTCTCTGCGCAGCAATCTGAAGGGCTGGCGCGTACTCTTCACCGGCCTGGGCGGGGGCATCTGCTGGGCAGCCTACCTCATCATCCTCTTCTATTCGAAGTCGATGTTGCTTTCTGTGTTTCTGGCGATTATCATTGTATGTATATACTCGGAAGTGGTAGCCAGATTGATGGCGACCCCGGTCTCGGTGTTTGTGATGTGTGTGATCATTCCCCTGGTGCCGGGACGCAGCCTGTATTACTCCATGCTATTTTACATCAATGGCTCTTCCGGACAGGCTTCGCGTTACATCTTCGATACGCTGATGATCTCCGGAACCATCGCCATGGCGATAGCCATCGTAGCCTCAGCTACCAGCTTGTTTATGCGTATCAGGCACCGCTTCTGACAAGGAGACTTAAGATGAATAAATCGATAAAACAGATACAACTGGAAGAACATATCTTGAAGCTGCTTTCCGGCAAACCCTTGAAGGCCATGGAATTGCTCTTTGCCGATCCTGAGATCCAGGCTTTACAGGAATACGCCAATATTGTTTCCATCAAACGCCTTGGTTTTAACGATCACGGCCCTGTGCACATGCGCAAGGCTACTATGAACACCATCAAAATGTTCAGCCTGCTCAATGAAGCGGGCATCAAGATGAATCTGGAAAAGGAACGCGTAGGCTCTGCTGATGACTCCCTCGTAGGCGTGATCATGGCGTCTTTGATGCACGATATGGGCATGAGCATCGCCCGCGACAGCCACGAGTATCTCAGCATCCAGCTGGCGATTCCCCACATTGACAAAGTACTGGGCAGTATTTACGGGGCAGATGAGTATAACATCAAGGCGGCTGTACGATCCATCGCCATTGAAGGTATCTTTGGGCACATGGCGAGCCACAAAATACACTCTCTGGAAGCTGGATTGGTTCTGATCGGAGACGGTAGCGACATGGAAAAGGGACGTGCCCGCATCCCTATGATCCTCTCTTCCAAAGTTCGCCCCGGGGATATTCACCGCACATCGGCTGCCGCCATCCAGAAAGTCACGATCCGCAAGGGTGAGGAAAAACCCATCTGCATCGAAGTGGAAATGAACGCTTCTGTCGGCTTTTTCCAGATCGAAGAAGTATTTTTCCCCAAGATCAATATCAGCCCCGTAAAGCCTTACATCGAGCTTTACGCCGGCGTCATTGACCGGGATATGCTCCGCTACCTTTAATCGTAAATTGTAAATTTTAAATCGTGAATTGTAAATCGTTTTCCGCCGCGGGAATGAAAGATGTCTGCTGCGCCTTGAGCGCAGAGGAAAGTCCGGACACCATGGGCAGGATACTTCCTAACGGGAAGCTGCAGCAATGCAGAGCCAGCTCCACAGAAACAAACCGCGCGGTGCCCAGTGGGTGCCACGCAAGGGTGAAATGGCGGTGTAAGAGACCACCGGTACCGATGGTGACATTGGTAGCCAGGAATGCCTTATCCGGTGCAATGCCAAATAGGAAAGCCATGGCGTGCCCACGCCGCTTTCGGGTAGGCAGCTTGAGCCGAAGCGTGAGTTTCGGCCCAGAGGGATAGACATCGGTCCCGGCTTGTCCGGGATTACAGAATCCGGCTTATTGACTTCCCGCGGCTTATTATCTTTTAGGAAGCATGATGGAGTGAAAGCCCGCCAGGGGCGGCACAAACCTCTTCTCTGCTGACTTGATCCCACTAAGCATCATTTTCCACGTCGCAGACAGGATCATCCTGCCTTGCATCTGCCACACATGTCAAACACATCCCAAACTCATCCCAAGCAACGTTCAGGAGGCGCTTGGGATGTCTTTGAAATGCGCACACCAGGCAAGGTAGGTAGAAATGAACAATTTTACGATGCACAATGCATGATTGCTGGACGCCGGGTTACCAGACACTTCATCGCCGCCGCATTACCAGAAGCCTCGATAACCCGATTACTTCAGGGATAAACAAAGGTTTTGCTTGACACAAAAGCGATCCAAAGCCTCTTTGCAAAGTTGGAAAGGAATAGGATAGTGATGAAGATTTGCATAATCTCAAACTCCCATCCCACAAACGATGTGCGTTTGTTTTACAAGCTTGGCATCAGCCTGAAGCAATTGGGTGAGGTGTATGTCATTTCGACCAACGGGATGGTGAATTCCAGTACGAATCCCTATCAGGTAGTGGTGGATGCCAATTCCCCGATCAAAGCTCTGCCTCAGCTTTACCATGAGGTCAAAGCTATCAAGCCTGATTTGCTGATCTGTGTGGAGCCCCTTACCATGATCGTGGGAATCATCTTGAAAAAACAGCTAAAACTGCGGTTGATTATGGACATCCACGAGTTTTTTGCCGATGCTCATGCCGAGCGTTCCTTCTGGCTCTGGCGTCCTGTGGTGAAGGCACTCTATCTCGGTCTTGAGCGTTTTCTGGCAGGTAGAGCACATGCGGTAACCTCGGTAAATCAAGAAGTCCTCAATCAACTCCTTGGCTCCCGGGCGCATGATGAGCGCTACCTCGTGCTGCCAAATTATCCGGTGAGAAACGTATGGGATTATCAATGTGACGTGCCTGGAGCCCTGGCGCAGCTTTGCGAAATGAGTTTTGACCTGATCTATGCCGGTGGCTTGACCCGCGACCGCGGCATCTTCAAAATCTTAAAAGTTGCCAGTATCCTGAAAAGTAGATACCCCCGGCTGACTATCCTAATCCTGGGCAAGTTTCACGATCCCACGGTGGAGGCGGAGTTTCATCGCAGCATCAATAGCTACAACCTCAATGCAATTATCTTCTACCAGGAATGGATCCCTGCCGAAAAGATCGGCCTCTTACTAAAGCGTTCCCGCTTCGGACTCTGGCTTTTCAATCCCAAAGTAAAGCGGATCAGCCTCGCCACTCCGCTGAAGGTTTTAGAATACCTGGCAGCCGGCCTTCCGGTGATCAGCATCAAAACTCCGCTGATGAAAAGCCTGATCGAACACAATCAGCTTGGCACATTATCCTCCTATCACACTCTGGACATTGCCAATGCCATCTCCAGGATGCTGGATCTGCCGCCAAATGAATATGAGACCATGAGCAAACGCTGCGAAGAAATCGCTGAAACCCGGTTCAATTGGGAATCGCTGGAGCCAAAACTATTTGATCTGATCCGCAAAATCACATGAAGATCCTGTATATTTCATACTTTTACCCTCCCCTGGGCGGTCCTGCAGCCCTCAGAAACCTGAAAACGGTGAACTATCTGCAGCACTCTGGCGCACAGATTCATCTAGTGACGGTGGATGACATCGAATACGCTTACTACGACAATTCACTATTGGCACTGCAGACTGAGGCAAGTATCACCCGAACGCCTTCGCTGGATCCTATGGCGCTGTTAAAAAAGGCCTTGAAGGGGAATAAGACTCGCTCTCAAGCCATCTATAAACAAAGCCCTGAACGCCTCAAACTGCTGATCCGGCGCCTCTACCCCATCGACGAGAAGATCGGCTGGCTGCCCTATCTGATCCAGGCAGCCAGGAAGATCATCCATGAGCAAAAACCTGATTTGATCTATGTCTCTTGCGGCCCTTTCTCCTCTGCACTGGCGGCTTATAGACTCTCCAAAGAATCCGGGCTGCCACTCGTGGTGGATTACAGGGATTACTGGACCCTGCTCAGCGATTACGATCTGATGGGTTCCCGCCTGAAACGTGCCTACTCCGTAGCCTGGGAGACACGCATCCTGAAGCATGCCAGCCTGGTGGTTTGCGCCACCAAAGGCATCGCTGATGATTTGGACAGACACTTCCCCTTTGGCATCAAAGAGCGCAGCTTCGTGCTGTACAACGGGCACGATGAAGCCGATTTTGGCGATTTGGTGGAGAGTGCTCCCTCCAGCGATGAGTTTAGCCTCTGCTATTTTGGCAATATCTACGCCCGCCGCTCCCTGAAGTACCTCTACCAGGCGGTACTGGAACTGGAACGCGAAGTGCTTACTCCAGCAAACCTGAAGATCAAGCTCTATGGCAGCTTCAACCGCGAAGTTTACGAAGAAATCGAGCATAGCGGAATTGGGGAGATGATCAGCGTGTTACCCATGCTCAGCCACCATGAGGCCTTGCTGGAGATGCAAAGGGCCGATGCCCTGATCCTGCTGATCAATTCCAGCAGTCCCAAAGGGACGCTGACTTCAAAAGTCTTTGAGTACCTCAGGATCGGCAGACCAATCCTGTCCCTGGTTCCCCATCACGGAGAAGCCGCTGATCTGTTGAGATCCTGCGGGCAAAACCATATCTGCCCCATGGAATCGGTGAGTGCCATCAAAGCCTGCCTCAGTGAGCTCTTTCTGCCGCGCAGTGCGAAGCTGAAGATCTCCCCGGTTTTGCAGGATTATGAGCGCTCCGCCCAGGTAGCTGCCCTTTATCACCGGTTACAAGAATTCGTTCACCCCTCACGCTGAATAAACTCACAATGGAGCATGTATGACTGATCTACTCAGCATCAAGATATCCCGGCTCTTCTACGAGAAGAAACATCTGATATCGGACATCGATCTCAGGGTTCACAGTGGTGAGCGCATCCTGATAGTTGGCGCTACAGGAAGCGGGAAGAGCTCGCTGCTAAATGCCCTGAATCTGATGAATCTCAGTTATCATGGCGAAATCCGGTTTGAAGGCAAGGCCCTCACCGATTACCCGCCACACTTGTTGCGCAGCCGCATTGTGATGGTGATGCAGGAACCCTGGCTGGGCGAAGGCACAGTGCAGGATGTTTTGGACGAAGCCCTCGGCTATCATGCCATCAAAAGGCGAGATCTGAAGGGACGGGAGCAGAAGATTAGCGAGCTTTTGAGGACATTTGATCTGTCTGAAAGTTACTTGGGACAAAAGGCGGAACAGCTTTCCGGCGGAGAGAAACAACGCGTGGCCTTGATCCGCGCCCTGCAGCTGAACCCAGAAATCCTGCTATTGGACGAGATCAGTTCCGCTTTGGATCAAAAGACCTCCAGCATCATTTCAGATTGTATATTCAACAACTTCCCCGGCACAGTGATCGCCATCTCACATGATCCTCTGTGGCAGGATCGCTGGCAACGCAGTTGGACAATATCGGGTGGAGTCCTGATCGACAACAGGGAGGTTTCATAATGGATATCAGCTATCTTGGCCTGCTATTGGCGATGCTACTCCTGGTCTTTCCTCTGATGATATTCAATCAGCTGAAGCTGAAACTAAGCAAGCAACTGATGATCTCCTTTGGCAGAATGATCGGGCAATTAGCGTTGATTGGCCTGTGGTTGCAGTTCCTCCTGGATCAGGAAGACTACAGGCTCACCCTGCTCTGGGTAGTGATCATGCTGCTCAATGCCATCATGACCCTGAGGGGGAGACTGAAGTTTCCACGTCGCATCCTGGTTCCCGTCCTGTTTGCTGCCCTGGGAACAGCATCCCTGGTGGTGATGCCATGGATCCTTTTCATGGTGGTGCGCCCCGATCCCTTGTTCTCGGCAAAGTTTGTGATCCCCATCTATGGCATGGTATTGGGCAATAGCATGAATAGCTGCGCGCTGGCGCTGGAACGCTTTGAAAGCGGTCTCAGCGACAACTGGAAGGCATATTACACCAGGCTCAGCCTAGGAGCCACCTTGTGGGAAGCAGCGCTGCCGCCTTTTCGTAAAGCCATACAGGCATCGCTCCTGCCGCAGATCTTAACCATCGCGTCCATGGGCGTGGTCAGCTTGCCCGGCATGATGACCGGTCAGATTCTGGGGGGTTCATCGGCCATTGTAGCCATCAAGTATCAGATGATGGTGATGGCAGCGATCTTTTCAGCGGTAACCCTGGCGGATTTCGTGGCCATCAGGCTCTATCTTACCCGTCGTTTTGACCGGTATTTTCTGCCCATCCAGGAGGTTAAATGAAGCTGAGTGAGATCCTGAAGCCTTTGCAGATGGTGCATGTGGGCACTGTGGAGGGCGCATACCCAAAGCTGAGACCGATGACGATGATTTACTACGCCGGGGGATTCTGGTTTGCCACCGGATCAAAGGATGCCAAGACCGCGCAACTGAAGGACAATCCCCATGCGATCTGGAGTTTGATAATCCCCGGTGAAGGCTGCACTGGCTATCTCAAAGGTGAAGGGAAGATGCGCGAAGAACGGGATCATGCGGTGAGAAAAGCCATTGCCGATCACGCGAAGTTCCTGTATGACTATTGGCAGGATGCCGCTGATCCGGATTTTATCCTCTATGAGATGCAGATCTCAGCCCTGCGCTATATGAAGCCGGGCGCTATGTACGAAGAAGACATCACAGAAGTTTATCTGCAGGACAAAGCTCTTTTACAATGATCTGGCTCGGCCTTAGCGTTCTGTGTTCGGTGCTGATTGCCAATTTCCTGATGGTTCTGGGCAGGAAGGGCAAAATCAGCATGCTGCCCGTCTTTTTGGGGAATTACTTTGTGGCCTCGCTGTTCAGTGTCTTTACCCTGCCCGATCTTGCCGCACCACTCAGCGCTTTTGACCTTGGTTTCGGCATCTTCACCGGCGCGCTGTTCCTGGCCAATTTCTGGGTATATCAAAAGTGCATCGTAGTAAATGGACTATCACTATCCGTGGGATCGATGCGCATCGCCATGATCATCCCGGTGCTAATGGCACTCGTAGTCTTTGGGGAAAAGCTGAGCTGGGTGAATATACTTGGATTCGTGCTGGGACTGCTGGCCTTTGCCGGGAAGAGTGATCCCAAGGCGTTGCACAATCTGTTTTGGATTATATTGCTCTTTGCAGTATCTGGTTTCACCGATGCCGCCACCAAGATTTACAAGGAACTGGGCAGCGGCCACGAGGCATACTTTGTGTACTTCATCTTTACTTCCGCGTTTGTCTATACTCTATTGTCCCTGCTGGTGGGCAGGGTGCGCTTTGGCCTTTCAGCGTTGCTATCCGGTTTTGCCCTGGGTGTTCCCAATAGGTTTTCCACGGTTTTCTTCCTGCGGGGATTGGATACCGTGCCAGCGGCAATAGCCTATCCTCTAGTGGCGGTACTCATTGTGCTGCTGAGCATTATCAGCGATATTGTGATCTGGAAAAAGCGCATCGAACGCTCCGATCTCATCCTCTGGGTGTTGCTAATTATCAGCTTGATCCTGTTAAACATGTAAAAAGGGGTAAGAAAGCATTTGACAATAATCTCCTGATCATATGGAATGGTATGCGGGATCCTGGAATCGGGATTCAGGTATATTTTTTAGTTTTTTTGGGAGTGAAGCGATGGATTTTGCGGCAACCTTACAAAGCCTGAAGAGTGTTTTTATGTCCAAACCGGAACTGATGCAGCAGTACCCGGATTTCCTGAGCGACCTGCAGAAACTGGATGAGTATCACCAACAGCTACAATTTGAACGGGACCGGCTTTACAGCTATATCCAAAATGCCAACGACACCATCGCTGTCTTCGATCTTGAGGGCAGGGTCATCTATACCACCGACAATTGGGATCGCCAACTTGGCTATCAGAAAAAAGATGTGCTCAATCAACGCGTCTTCGAGAACTATATGCATCCAGATGATGCGCCCCAATGTCAGGCCTTTCTTGATAGCGTAATCTCCTCCAAAGAAGGGAAATCCGGTTTCCAATATCGTATTCGACACACTGATGGTAGCTGGCGCTGGCACATGGTGAGCCTTTCACCCATTCTCAACAAATCGGGCGAAGTGGAATCCGTGGTTGCCATCGCACGCAGTATCCACGATCAAAAAATGGCAGAGCTGCAAATGAGAGAAAGCGAAGCGCGCATGCGCGTGTTGCTGAATACTATGCGTGAAGGTGTGGTCATGGTAGATATTCAAGACCGCATTCAGTATGTAAATAAAAGCCTGTGTAAGACCTTTGGTTACACGGCAGAAGAACTGCTGGGAAAATATAGCCACCAAATACTGATCATTCCTGAAGACCAGAAAACGATCACTGAGAAGATAGAAGCTCGGGAGTGTGGCCTCGCCGACGAATATGAAATCAGGGGCAGAAAGAAGAACAACGAGCTGATCTGGCTACGCATCAGTGACGCTCCCCTGATTGACGAAGATGGCAGGGTGATCGGTTCGGTAGGCATCATGACTGATATCACTGCCAAACACAAGATTACAAATGCCCTGATTGCCAGTGAGGAGAAGTATCGCCGGCTCTTCGAAGATTCCGTGGCAGGCGTGTTTCAATCCTCATTTGAAGATAAGTATCTCAATGTAAACAAGGCCTTCGCCCGCATGTTTGGCTATGCCAATCCTGAAGAAATGGTCAGCTCGGTTACCAACATCAAAGAGCTCTATGCCCGTCCCGAAGAACGAGAAGTGCTGAAGCAGGATCTGCTAAACGACGGTGTGGTAGAAGATTATGAGCTGGAGCTCAAACGCGTTGATGGTACTCCCTTTTGGGTATCTTTGTATGGCCGGCTCAGCAAACAGGACGACGGCATGATGATTATCGAAGGCACATGCGTGGATATCACAGAAAGTAAATCACTCAAAGAACAGCTCCTGGCCAGTCAAAAGATGGATGCGATCGGTAAACTCGCCGGGGGCGTGGCACACGATTTTAACAACCTTTTAACCGTTATACTGGGCTATACCGAAGACATGCTGGATGATATCACTCTAGGTTCTCCGCTTAATGAACCGGTGGAAGAGATCATGAAGGCTGGCCTGAAAGCCGCCAATTTGACCCGTCAATTGCTGGCCTTCAGCCGCAATCAGGTAATTATGAACCAGGAGATCAGCATTAACAACCTGATCAACAACCTGCGTGGCATCATCTCCCGGCTCATCGGCGAAGAGATCGAAGTGCAATTTCAGCTAAACGACGATCTTGCCTACGTAAAAGCTGATCCAGGCCAGATCGAACAAGTGCTGATCAATATGGTGATCAATGCCAAAGACGCCATGCCCAAAGGCGGAAAACTGCGAATCCGCACCTCAAACCAGGAAGTGGACGCCACTTACGCCCATTTTCACACCAGCCTCAAAATCGGTAAGTACGTGATGCTAAGCATCTCAGACACCGGTATCGGGATGGAACAAGAGACCCTTACTCACATCTTTGAGCCTTTCTTTAGCACCAAGGAAAAGGGAAAGAGCTCCGGGCTTGGCCTAGCCTCCGCCTATGGCATCATAGAACAGGCTGGCGGTGTGATCATGCCATACAGCGAACCGGGAAAGGGCACCATCATGAAAGTGCTGTTACCCGCTTTACAGATCAGATCTGGGGCTTCCGATGCGGATCGGGCTGCTGCCTCCGGGCGGGGAAAAGGCCAGAAAATCCTCATCGTGGAGGATGAGGACGCGCTATGCAAAATCCTGCAAAAGATGCTCACCAATCTGGGCTATAAGGTGGAGTGCAACAACTCCTCCCTGCTTGCCCTGAAACGCTTTGAAAAGGGAGAGAAGTTCGATGTCGTGATCACCGATGTGGTGATGCCATCCATGAACGGCAAGGATCTCGCGGACGCCATCCGAAGAATAAACCCGGAGCAGAAGATGATCTATATGTCCGGCTTCGCGGACGATGTGATCGCACAGCATGGGATCATCGACCCCGATCTGCCCTTCATCCAAAAGCCTTTCTCTGCCAAACTGATAGGTCCGCTGATCAGCGGTCTGCTGGCAGAGAGTAATGCCAAACTCAAGCTGCTGATTCTGGATGATGAAGAAGGTATCTGCAAGCTCTTCCAACGCAGTTGTCACAAGCGCGGCCACGAATGCGACAAGGCTGGCAGCCCCGCGGAAGCGTTGGCCCTGCTATCCCGCAATCAATACGATATGCTGCTGGTGGATCTGAACCTGGGTGGAGTAAACGGGCTGGACGCCATCGCTGAAATCCGGGAACTGGGCTGTAAAGCTCCTGTAATCCTACTATCCGGCATGCTACAGGAAGGTGTTTTCGATCGTTTTGAGAGCCTGGGAGTGCTGCGCGCCTTTGAAAAGAGCTTTGATAATACCCCCATCCTGCAGTACATCGAAAGCCATCTTCAGGGATCGTAAACCTCACACCACAGCCAGCAAGTCACACAGCGATGGAGTTGAAGGGATACGTAGCCCTGTTCCTGCACCAATGTGATTGATCGCGTCACCCCTATTGGCAGAGTAGAAGATGTAATATTTGCAGACATGGAATAATATATGCATGACACCATGATATACATCATGATATAGATAATTACAAATATGGAAGAATGAAGGATAACCAATGCGTAATGCCAAGTACTCTATGCGATTGATTTGTCTATTGTTGATCGGTTGTATTTTACACTCCTGTGCCAGGTATAGCTATTTTGAAACACCCAAAAGCACTCCTCCTGACTTTCAGGGCCGGATGCTAAAAATGATCTTTCCGGAGCAGCCAGACCACCCCTATTATCTTAGCAACCTCACTTTTGCTGATGGGCTGATAAGCGGCTCTGTACCCCAAGGATCGAATTTCTTTCCGCAAAACAGCAAGTATATTTACAACGTGTATCTGCTCCCCCAGACGCCCATACCGGATTCCCTGTCTACTGAGTATCAGCTTCCCATGGAAAGCATTGATAGAATTGAGGTTTACGATTTAGATCTGGGAAAATCAATAGTCCTGTCCACCTTAGCCATTGGGACTACGTTCCTAGTATCTTGCAGTATATTTTTAGCGTTCATCATCCTCACCAAGGAGTCATGTCCTTTCGTATTTGCCTACAATGGCAGTGAGTTTGAGTTTACGGGCGAGATATACGGCGGAGCCATTTTCCCCACTCTGGAACGGGACGACTATATGCCCCTGCCAAACCTACAGCCCAAGGGCAATGAGTACCAATTGAGGATGGATAACCTCGCCGAAGAGATTCAATATACCAATCTGGCGGAGCTGCAGGTGGTTGACCACCCCAAGGGAACTTCCCTGCTGGTGGATCGCCTGGGGATATTCCACACGGTAAAGGATCCCAAAGCGCCATTATCCGCCATCTCGGGAACCGGTGAGGACGCCATGCCGCTGGTTTCAGCCAAAGACGAACACAGCTACCGGGGCGATGACTCTCAGGATGCCAGTGAGAGCATGGATGCCCTGCACCTGAAGTTTCCCGCGCCAAAAGACAAAGCCAATGCCAGGCTGATCCTCAAAGCGCGCAATTCCATCTGGCTGGATTACACTCTGGGACAGTTTTTGAACATGTTTGGCAGCAAGTACGACCGCTGGTACTCCATGAAATCGAGGCAAAAGAACGGCGTGGACTATGAATGGTCACTCAACCAGGGTATCCCGCTATCGGTTTATCTGAAGCAGGATGGCGCCTGGAAATACCTGGATCATTTCCCCGTGGTGGGTCCCATGGCAGATCGTGAGATGCTGATGCATCTGGATTTGAGCGGATTTGATGGCGACGAGATCGAACTAAAGCTGCAATGCGGTGCCAAATTCTGGGAGATCGACTATGTAGCTCTGGACAGCTCAGCGCCGGGACGAATCTATCGCCAGAATGTCGGATTACAAAAGGCCGTTACCACTGAGGGAGAGGACGTTACAAAACTGCTGACCAAGCGAGACAAGAAGTATTTTGTGCAGCCTAAAGTGGGCGACAGCGCTGTGCTCAGCTATCCGGTACCGGCAGCTCGTGACGATAGCGAACGTACCGTAATCTTACACAGCCGCGGGCATTATAAGGTGATCAGAAAAGCTAAAGGCGATCCCGATATCGCTTCCATTACAGAGATTCGCCAGCCCGGCAAGTTTGCTGAGTTTTCACGCAAGAACTATCTCAATTTTGTTGCCAGATATGCAACGCAGAATTAGCGGACACGCCCAGGATACCAAGAGATAACGAAGAAGGAGATATCATGAATCATTTTTTTAGTAAGATGTTGTGCGCAGCCATCCTGCTGGCTGGGGCCACGGGATTATCGGCACTTGGAGATGTTCGGACCGGCATAATGACCACGGCCATTCCCAAAAACGGAGTAAGATTCTTTTATTCAAACGGTTTCCAAAGCCGTTCGGTGAAGGATAACTCTGATAACAATAACCTTAAAACCAGTATCGGTATTGGTGGCGGAACCGCCAGTCTGCTGCTAAGTCCCCGTACGGAGGCATCTGTCTGGATCTCACATAATAATAGTGATACATGCTTTGAATTGCACGGCAAGTATCTGCTGCGAAGTGCCGATGATTATCACTTCAGCATTGGTCTGGGTGCATACAATTCAGAGGGTGTGAAGAAAGACACTGCTAATGGTGTAAATTATGAAAGAGATAGATGTGTGGTAAATGGAATTATGGTGCCGATTTTGTATAGCTTGGACACTAAGTATAACGTGCTGATGAATGTCGGAGCCGCTATAAACTACGATTGGGTGACCATCAGTGGTGCTGAACGTTTCTACAATAGTGATTCGCACCAATGGATCATCAAAAAGTATAAACATGATCCCGTGGGAGTTTTGCGGGGACAGCTTGATTATAGCCTCGAAGCCAACGCTAGTAGTCTTACGATGTTGCTGGAGAACGGTATCAGCTTTGTGGATGCGGGGGATCAGGGTTTGCGACGCATCTACAACATCGGCATCATGCTTGGGATCAGCTTCTAAGCACACTCTTTGTGCGTCCCTAAGTATAGCTTGTCTGATCCCGATATCGGCATATCATATCTTTCAGATATACATAGGGGATTGTTATGCAGTTACAGATCGGAATAGATGGAATGCACTGCGCGTCCTGCAGTGCAAATGTTGAGAAAGCGCTCAGCGCGCTTCCCGGAGTAAATAAAGCGCACGTAAACCTCGCCTTGGAAGAGGCGATGGTAGAGTACGATGAGCGGAAGCTGAAGCAGGACAGGATTTTCGCCAGCATCACCTCGCTCGGCTTCAGCGTGAGGGAAACTCTGCATTTGGGTGAGGATGAACACATCCGCAAGATGCACGAAGCCTTTCGCCGCATGCTGATTAGCTGGGTGATTACCGCTATGGTGATCGTCTTTATGATTCCTCACATGCTCCTGAAGACCAGCATTCTGGAACATTCTGCAGACGCTTGGGTGATGTTTGCCCTTTCGCTGATTGCCATGCTGATCCCTGCCCGTCATGTTTACATATCAGCTTTCAAATCGTTGGCCTCGGGGATTGCCAATATGGACGTACTGATCGCGCTTGGTACCATCGCCTCGCTGTTGGTAAGCCCTGTATCCTTGGTGGTCAAGAGCATTTCCCCCCACGATTTTGCCGGCATAGCCGCGATGATCCTATCCTTCCATCTCACTGGCCGCTATCTGGAAAACCGCGCTCGTGGCAAGGCCTCACAGGCCATCCGCAAACTTATTTCGCTGGGTGCGAAAACCGCTCTGATCCTGGCCGAAGATGGCAGCGAAAAGGAAATCTCCATACACAAGATCAAGGCCGGGGATGTCTTTATCGTGAAGCCTGGCACTAAAGTCCCTACTGATGGCGTAATCGTTAGCGGTACTTCATCTTTGGACGAATCGATCGCCACCGGCGAGTCCATGCCCATCACACGCTCCGTGGGTGATCCTGTGCTGGGCGCTACGATCAATCTGGACGGCTATTTTCAGGCCAAAGCGCTAAAGGTGGGCAGCGAAACCTTCCTGGCCCAGGTGATCAAACTGGTCAGCGAAGCCCAACACTCCAAAGTTCCCATCCAGCTTTTGGCGGATAAGATCACTTCGATCTTCGTACCCATCATCATGGTCCTCGCGGCAGCCGTTTTCGCCTTATGGCTAATCTTCCCCGATTTCATGCAATCTGTGGCGCTGGCAATCACTACGATCATCCCCCAAAGCCTTCCCACATCAGGAATTGCGGCAGCATTGATGGCTGCAATCGCCACTTTGGTAATAGCTTGTCCCTGTGCCCTGGGCCTGGCAACTCCTACCGCTCTGATGGTGGGCTCTGGGATCGGAGCAAACAAAGGCATTCTGATCCGCAGCGGTGAAGCTTTGCAGCGCATGAAGGATGTGGATACCGTAGTCTTTGACAAGACTGGCACTCTCACTCACGGTAAACCAGAATTACTACAAATCCAGACCCTGAAAGGGGATCAGGATAGCGCCCTCACGATAGCTCACGCGCTGGAACTGGCCTCCGAACACCCTCTGGCAAATGCAATCAATAGCGCGGCACAACAGCGCAATCTCCAAGCCCCCGCGCGGGAAGATTTCAGCTCCAGTCCCGGACGGGGCATTGCCGCCACTATCGACGGCCAGTCTTACCGCCTGGGCAGCGCGCATTGGATGACGGAGCTTGGCTTGGCCAGTTCCGGGATTGCATCCGATCCCTCTCTCAGTTACGCTGGTAAGATCTATCTGGCTGATGAAAAAGAGATTATCGCCGTCTTCTACGTGGCTGATACGATCAAGGAAGATGCAAAAGACATGGTGCAGGACTTGCTGCGCAAGGGCATTCGCCCTTACATGATGAGCGGGGACAATCCGGAAACTGCCCAAGCCATCGCAGAGCTATGTGGCATCAAGGATGTGCTGGCAAATGTATTACCCGCAGACAAAGCCGGCAAGGTGGCAGAATTGCAGCGGCAGGGAAAGGTCGTGGCTATGATCGGTGATGGGATCAATGACGCCCCAGCCCTCAAACAAGCTGATATCGGCATCGCTATGGGCATGGGCACCGATATTGCCATCGAAGCAGCCGATATTACTCTGCTACGTGGAGATCTGAAGCTGATTCCACTCGCGCTCAAACTCTCAGTGGAAACCTTTAGAAAAATCCGCCAGAATCTATTCTGGGCCTTTTTCTATAATCTGATCGCCATCCCCCTGGCAGCTTTTGGTGTACTGCATCCGGTGATCGCGGAAATTGCCATGGCGATCAGTTCCATCACCGTGGTCAGCAATGCCAATCTCTTGAAAGCTAAGTTCTAATGCGGAGTCTGATTCCGATAGAGCATTCCGAGCTGATAGGGTCGGTATGGTTTCGAAGGTAGAGAGGAATCAAGCTCATGTGTCACCCCTGATGGGCTTTTAGAGGGCGAACCGCAGGAAAGCCCATACAGGTGAAAGCTATGAATCGTGTCACTACATCCAGGCTCACTTGTGCCCACTATTGGCACGAACTCCACCCGAACCCTTCCTGAACTCCTCCCGAATCCAGTTCAGGTGGGGTTCAGGTGGAGTATGAGTGGAGTTCAGGCCATCAGAGTGAGCCCCGAGATGAGCTAGCAAAGATCTGGCGAGGGGAGGCCGAAAGAGCAGCCCGGAAGCACACTGGAAATATCTACTTTTCAGGGATGGCTTGGGGCTCCTGTATCTTGCCCATGAAGAGGATCTCGTTGGCCTCTTTGTGCACGATCATGCAGAGGAAGGGTTTATCGGCGCGAAATACCTTTACATTAGGATCCGGAGGGGAATAGGACAATCTGGAAAAGCCGACCTGCGTGGCGGCGGCGGCTTCGGTGCCGGTTTCGGTAACTTCGAGGAATGCCTTGTGAACGATTTCTGAGATGTAGACGCGTCCCGGGACAGTATTGGATAAGATACCACTGAAGTCTGCTTTGTAGGGATCGAAAGCGTCCTTTACGCCCATGGACTGGAAAGTTTCGGGGAGGGCGTCCAGAGTTTGTTCCAGACGAAACTTGGGCAGAATTACTTCCACTTTTTGGCTATTGTCCAATGCTTTCATCCAGCTTTGCCAGGTCTTGTCGTCCAGCTTCGCAGTGATGGTGTCAATATCCTGGGGCAGCATGAAGATCATGGCCAGATCGCTATCCTCAAAGGGCAGCTCAATGATCTGTCCCCCAGACACATCGGCATAGGCGAAATCTCCAGTTTGCTTCATCAACGGCAAGCTGATAAACTTGTCAGCCTCTTTTTGGGAAGAGGTAAAGAACTTGTCGATTACCGTGTTTGAGGTTTTGAATTGAGACATCCAGGGTGAATTGAAGTAGATGCTGTTTACCAGCACCAGACCATCTTTGTTGCCCGATATCTGATCCTCGGAAACAATGTCTTTGATGCGTTCATTGGTGCGTTTTTCCACCCAGGAATTGATGTAATCCGTGGTGGGTTTTACCTTGGCAAAATCCAGATGATGCACTTCACTGCCAAAGGAACTTTGCAGCGTATTGGCGTAGTCCGGAACCAGATATTCTTCGTTGCTCTTGTCGTTGAAAAGAGCGTTGGCGATGTAAAGCTGAGCAATCTTGCGGTCATTTACTGAATTGGTCATCTTGCCAGATGCGGCGAACAGGGCATGCTGCTGCGTGGGGGCATAATCGAAGTTCATGGCCTTTCCCATCTCAGCGGCAGTATTGCCTCTGGCGCCGGTGTAGGCCATGCCCATGGCACTGGAGATGCTGTATGGCGAGAGAAAGAGGTTTTTGCCGGGGGTGTGCAGCTTGCCAAAAAGATCGAAGGCAAAGCCATTGTTCTGATCTGCCAGTTCGGTGGCAGTGATCGTGTGATCCAGGCTGGTCAGCGGCATTTTTTCGGGCTGTTTAGGCTGTTTATTGGTGCAGCAGGCGCCGGTCATCAGCATCAGGCTGATGGTAACGCTTAAAATCAAGTAGCGGTACATATTATCTCCCATTAGCTCCAGTATTTACGGTCCAGACTGCGGTATTGAATGGCTTCGGAAATGTGATCGCTATTGATCCGTTCCACGCCCTCGATATCGGCAATGGTGCGCGCAACCTTCAGAATGCGGTCAAAGACCCGGGCAGAATAGCCCATCTTGTCGATGGCATTTTGGAGGAGGGCATGGCTGGCATCGTCCAGCCCGCAATACTTTCGGAGCATTTTACTATTCATTTGGCTGTTATTGAAGATTCCCGCCTGTTCAAAGCGCCGGTGTTGGATCTCGCGGGCTTTATTTACCCTGGCGCGGATGGTGGCGGAGGTATCGCCCGTGGGTAGGGCAGAAAGGTCTCTATATTGTACTGTTGGGACTTCCACGTGGATGTCGATACGATCCAATAGCGGACCGGAAATGCGGTTGCGATACCGGGTAATCGAGCCACTGTCACAGCCGCAGACATGATTGGGGATATTAGCCCCAAAGTAACCGCAGGGACAGGGATTCATACTGGCGATCAGCATGAACTCCGCGGGGAAAGTGAGGCTGGTGCTGGCCCGGGAAATGGTAACAATCCCATCTTCCAAGGGCTGACGTAGCACTTCCAGCACTCCACGCTTGAACTCGGGCAATTCGTCCAGAAATAGGACTCCCCGGTGTGAGAGGCTGACCTCCCCCGGTTTTGGGAATGCGCCGCCGCCGATCAAGGCAACATCAGAAATGGTGTGGTGAGGGGCGCGAAAGGCTCTCGTAGTAAGGATTCCGTTCTTGAAGTCCTTGGAAAATCCCGCCACAGAATGGATCTTGGTGGCTTCCAGTGCTTCGTCCAGAGTTAGCTCCGGCAAGATGGTGGGTACCCGGCGCGCAAGCATGGTTTTACCACTTCCGGGAGGGCCGATCATCAGCAGATTATGTCCTCCGGCAGCAGCTACTTCCAGCGCACGCTTCACCTGATACTGGCCTTTGACGTCGTGCATATCCAGAGGAAAGTCGTTTAGCACTTGAAAGATTTTGTCCTGATCCACTGTAGCAGGGATGATGGTGTTTTCCCCGCGCAGATATTGCATGGTCTCCGATAAGGACGTAACCGGGATAACGGTTATGTCGCTGATAATGGCGGCTTCTTCAGCATTTTCCCAAGGCACGATGAGGGTATCGATGCCATCCCGTTTGGCAGCAATTGCGATGGGCAAGACGCCATCCACCGGGCGGACATTGCCATCCAGAGAAAGCTCGCCAATGAGGGCAATCTTCTTTAGAGCGATGGCAGGAATCATGCCGTTGTGCATCAGAATGGATATGGCGATTGGCAGATCCAGCGACGAGGAATCCTTCTTGATGTCCGCAGGCGCGAGGTTGATGGTATAACGCCCGGAATGATAAGAGATACCGCTATTGCGCACCGCGGCAAACACCCGGTCTTTGCTCTCTTTCACCGAGTTTGAGGGCATCCCCACGATATTCACATTGTGATTCATGTTGCCATCGCGGTCACATTCTACCGTCACCTGTAGCGCGTCTATCCCCAAGGTAGTGTATGTGAGTGCAATTCCTACCATTTGCTAATCCTTTTCGAGATCATTTTCATGTTCGCCCATCAGATTTGGTCAAGAGCGGGGAGTCAAGCTTTTTCTTGGGATACTCGGGTGTTTGGACCTTGTAAAGGTCGGGGAGCCATGGGTCTTTCCAGGATTCATGCTATGCTCAGAGAAAGTTCTTGACGATAATGTGCACTCGCGCATCCGTTGCTTGGTAGCCTCTCGTGCCCTCTGCATGATGGATGTGTCGGTAAAGAACCTGTGCGATTCTGGCAGCCAGAGGCGAAACCTGCATAAAAGGAGTACTCCATGCGCGTCCTAAGTTTGTTTGTTCTCTTATGTATCGCTCTCAGTTCCATATACGCCCAGCCTTGGGAGATGGACAACGCGATATTCAATCCCTCCGGCATCCCCAGCATGACCTTTTCACAGCCCAGGTTCACTGATCTTGATGGAGACGGTGATTGGGATTTCTGGCTGGGTAATACCAATCGCGCACCACTCTATATAGAAAACATCGGAGGAACCTCCTCACCAGAATATCAGGTAGGCACGGACTATCTGCCAAACATCAGCTCCCTGGATTCCGAAGTGGCGATAAATGCCGATCTAAACGGCGATGGGGTGTTGGATCTAGTCACCGGGGGATTCAGTGGTCTTCATCTCTTCGCAGGGACTGCAGAACACAGCTTTAGTGAAGTACCCGGCGTTTTTTCCAGCGTCAATGACGGCAGTTATCCTATCCCGGATCTGGCGGATATCGATGGCGATGGGGATCTGGACTTGGTCGTTGGCTTCAGCGAGAGTGGCGCAGTAAAGCTGTATCAGAATACCGGAACCCCTACCGCACCTGCATTCAGCGAGAGTAACTCCAGTCAATTGACGGATGTGGGGCTTTACGCCTACCCCGTTTTCTGCGATTTTGACGCCGATGAGGATTTTGACATCCTGATTGGCAGAGACATTCATGGCTTCGTCTACCTACAAAATGATGGTAGTGCCCAAGCTGCTGACTGGCAGGATAATAGCACTCTCTTTGCCGGCTTGGGCGCCGATACATATTGGAATTCTGGAGATCTGGCTGATATCGATGGTGATGGAGTGCCTGATTTGCTCTATGGTACCGCGGATGGTCCCCTGAGATGTTACATCAATACCGGCAGCGCTGCCGCTCCGGTTTGGCAGGAAAATACCACTCTCTTTGGCGGCACCATCGACGTCGGCGGCGCCAGCAGTCCCTTCTTCATCGATTTTGATTCCGATGGGGATGAGGACATGCTCCTCGGCACACAAATGGGTTACATCAAATGCTATGAAAACACCGGAACGATGTATAGCCCTGCCTGGACTGAAAACAGCGAATTCTTTTCCGGAATCGATCATTCCATCTATGCCTCGGTGACCGCTGGGGATGTAAACAACGATGGCTTCACCGATGTGATCGTGGGGGATCTGAGCGGAAATCTGTACTATTATCGCAACACCGGCACTGCGCTGGTGTATAATTCCTTTACTTTCATGGGAGTAAATGTGGGCGGATGGTCCTGCCCCCGCCTTATTGATATGGATTTTGACGGTGATCTGGATCTGGCTGTAGGCAATGAAGATGGATATCTAGTTTATTTGCAGAATGTCGGAACTTCGGCTGTGCCAAACTGGCAGGAACAGACGGGATTTTTTGCCGGCATTGATGCCAATTCGGATGCCTCGCCCACCTTTGGCGATTTTGATGAAGATGGCGATATCGACGTTTTGGCGGGTGATTCCTGGGGTGACCTGCATTGCTATCTGAATGAGGATGGGTACTGGATGGCAAATAACAGCATCTTTGCTGGCATCTCCACCGGACAAAACGCTGCTCCAGCATTGGCGGATCTGGATCACGATGGCGATCTGGACCTGGTACTGGGCGATTATGACGGTACCCTGAAGTATTTCCGCAATTTGCAGTACTCCGCAGAGACCTTGAATCCGCCGCAAAATCCCGGTTATGAGGTCTCGAATGACATCCTGATTTATTGGGAAGCCCCCGCCGAGGGCAGTACTTCGCCATTCGTAAAGTACAATGTGTATATGAATGGTCAGCTACTTGGCAGCTCAGTGGATACTTCATGGCTGATGAGCTTGCTGCCCGAGGGAGAATACCAGTTGGAGATCCAGGCGGAATACATTGCTGGAGAATCTATTCCTGCAAACTTGACGATCTCGGTAGTCTCAAACGAAGACCTCTCCGTCAGTCCCGTGAAGCTGCGGAACCATCCCAATCCCTTCAAACCATTTACCACCATATCTTTCGACATGATGAAAGCGGATAGCGCACGGCTGGAGATCTTTAACGTAAAGGGTCAATTGATCCGCCATTGGCAAAGCTTTGGCCCTGGTCATAAAGAGGTAGTATGGGACGGGAATGATGAGCGGGGCCAAAGGCAGAGCTCCGGGCTATACTTCTATCGCCTCAGCAGTTCCAGCGGCAGCTTCACCGGTAAAATGCTGATGCTGCAGTAATCCTCAAAGCAATTATCACTTGACACGGATCATATAGCGTTAGAATTGCGCCATGAAATATCAGGTACAGGAGGTAACTACCGATGAGACAGCGTATTAATACACTCGCAACCGCAGCTAACAGTGTAAGAATGGTGCCTCTGTATCCTGGTTTCCGCTTCTATTGAGTCAGGACTTCCACTCCTTACTTCATAGTTTCCATCAGGATATCCCTACGCGGCATCTATAGAAGTATATCCGGGGCTCGGTGCGTTCAGGATTCACCCCTGCAGTGCTGGCTCGCAAACGAATCAACCTTCAAGATTATGGCAAGAGACCCGTTGTAACATCAAAGCAGAGCTTGGGAGAAGAGCATAATGACTGCTATCCGATTCGTTCTTTGTTACATGAAGCACTTGAAGCTGAAGTACCTATTCACCATATTTTGCGTGATTCTGGCTGCATCTTTCAGCTTCCTAAGTCCGTTGATTATCCGCTTCACAGTGGATTCTGTTATCGGTTCTGCTTCGGCGGAACTCCCCTTTGGGATCGCCACAATACCCGCGCAGAGCATATTTATACCCTTTATGAAGGCCAATATCTGGCTGGCTGGATTGGGGATTGTACTGGTAAGTCTGATCGCCCATGGCCTCACTTTCCTGAGGGGAAAGCTGAGCGCGGAAGTATCAGAGGAATTTGCCCGCCGACTAAAGAATACACTCTATGATCACATCCAAAAGCTGCCATATAGTTGGCACAGCAAGGTGCAGACGGGTGATATTATCCAGCGCTGTACCTCGGATGTGGAGACCATCCGCAGATTCCTGGCCCTGCAGTTTGTACAGCTTGGTCGGGGCGTATTTATGATACTGCTATTGGTGCCGATCATGCTGTCCATGGACCTGCGCATGACCCTGGTCTCCATGGTGGTGGTACCAATCATCTTTGTTTATGCCTACGTGTTCTTCCGCCAGGTACGGCGCCGCTTTCAAGCTGCCGATGAGGCCGAAGGCTATCTTACCACAGTGCTGGAAGAATCAATCAGCGGGATCAGAGTGGTAAGAGCATTTGCCAGAGAGGATTACGAGATATCCCGCTTTGAGGTCGCTGCCAATGATTACCGGGAGAAATGCCGAAAGCTGATCACCATCCTGGCTTACTACTGGTCTTCATCGGACGCTCTATGCCTTAGCCAGATTGCCGCGGTCTTCATCTTTGGTGTAGGCTGGACGATCTCCGGCGAGATCAGTCTGGGCACGCTCCTGGCCTTCAGTACCTACGTAGGAATGTTGCTCTGGCCGATCCGTGAGATGGGCAGAATCCTCACTGATATGGGACGTGCTCTGGTGTCCATCGGCCGTCTGCAAGATGTGATGAATACCCCTGTGGAAGATCTGGAGTCCGGGATCAACATCCCCTCAGAGATCCGTTTGAAAGGGGAGATAGAATTTGATAGGCTCAGCTTTGCCTACGATCCTGCGCACCCGATCCTTCAAGATATCAATCT
>Ga0116158_10001364_pt1 | contig 22279 bp, 34 predicted proteins | sample AD_UKC052_MetaG_FD_89883 | JGI IMG/M metagenome (GOLD analysis project Ga0116158, IMG submission 89883) | Active sludge microbial communities of municipal wastewater-treating anaerobic digesters from USA - AD_UKC052_MetaG | ecosystem: Engineered > Bioreactor > Anaerobic > Digestate | place: USA... | reverse complement strand
GTGTTATAATAAAAGATGCTGGAATAATAAGTTTTGTTTCCATTGTATAAATTTTAATAAAAATAAGGCAATTTTAGTACAATATTAATTAAAAAATATCGAAAAAAAAAGCACAAACCCAAACAGAAAACTGAGTGGTAGGCGTCCATGTGTTTGTAGGATCGTATTTTGCCTTTATATCGTTATCAGCCATGAAGGCTGTGGTCATCTCATTTTTTATCTCAGCTACTGTTCTCATCATTCAAATGTGTTATCAAATGTGTTATCGAAAATTCCTTCGGCTATAATATCGCAAGTAGCCGGTAAGGGCCTTTGTATTTTAAAATAATCAACGATACGCTGATTGGTAATGCTGCTCACAGTAATTGAATCGCCCTCGGTTATATGTCCAGAAATACATTTTCCATTGGCATAAGCAATAGCGTATGCATCCTCGGCGCTTCCGGAACCGATTAGCGCTATATCAAACATATTCTGCCGTTCTATAGCTATAATTATCATACCTCAACGTATACTTCAGTTTCACTGACTGTTACTTTTAAAACCTTTAAATGCTGTGATTTAAGCTGCTCTTTAAGGTTCCCATGAAACAAAGTGTCCACATTGCCTCCAAGCATACTTTGCACATTTACACCCAATGTCGGCGATTCTTTAAAATCTCCCGGCACACCGGCCATCACAAACTGAACGATCTGCTCATCAACATCGCCGATAGACATGCTGCCGTTTGCAACGACAAGATCACCGTATTCATCTATAAGTATTCCGTTCATCAGTGCTTTACTTTATCGTTTTTGAAATTATTTGCGACAGGAGCTGTAGTGGTTGGTACAAATGTTACACTGCCAACCATACCACCAGGAATAACCGTAACAGGTATGCTTGCGAGTAATGCCGTAAGGGTCTGCAGATCCTGATAAACATTTTTCATCCAGCTTACCATGCTGTCAACCTTTACTATGCCATGATTTAAACCGCCATTAAAACTTATCTCATCATCTTTTATCAACACTTCACTCTGGCCGATTTTTATTCTTATTTTTTCGATCTCCGAGAACATACACACAAAAGCATCTACCGGGCTGACTTCGCAGACCAGAACATATTTATCATTGCCAGTCTTTGGAGTTATTACGACACCCAGGTCGCTGTTTATGTTGGCATTCAATCTTACTTTTTTAAACGGAGCTTCCCCTGATATCGGGGTAACATCGCAGGTTGACCCATTAACAGAATCAACCGTGCACACGTGCAGCTTCATATCATCCTGGTTGGCTATATTTTTGATATATTCAGCTATCTGGTTCACTTTATCTGCCCTCCAAGCGTTATTTTCTGGCGATATCCTCCCTGGCCAAAGGTGTAAGTAACAGCATCCACAAAAAACTTTTTATCATGGCGCTCCTTATTGTCGTCATCAAGGATGTGTACAATGTCGCCTTTACGGACATAAGGTTCGCCAAATGCCATAAAATCACCTGCCATCTTATCGACTTTGAATTTTGCCAACTGATCTTTTGCAAAGGCTTTGAGTTGTTCAACGGTTTCTTTACCAGGAACCAAAAAAGTCCTTATCTCAGCATCCTGTACATCCTGCGGTTCTTTCCATTCGAGTTTTTTATTATCCCGTGTAATCGTTTTAACTATGATTTGCAGGTTCAGATCCTCGGCAAGTGTATAAACCAGGTTATCAGAAATAGTGTTCTCGCCGATCCTGAACTTAATGGTACGGGTGGCGTTATCTTCAGTGGTTAGCGTAGTGGGTAGTATGCCATAGAACTTGTCATCCCTGAAATAAAAATTTACAGGGTAATTGGTCATGAAATACTCAAACACTTTTGCAAGCGTGGTATCGCGGGTTATCTTTACCTCACCGAGATCAACCTCAGCAATACTTGTATTATATGACGGCATCCATTCTTTTACAAAATCCCCAATTTTGAGTTTGGGGTAATATGTTGCCGGTAATTTTACCTGCTTGAGTTTCCAGGCTTCATTTTCGCACTCTATTACCGTAGGGGTTCCGCTTGAAACAGTCTTTACATAGCCTTTAAACACCGTTTCAAAGTAAAAATCGGTTCCGTAGCCCAGCGATATAGAAATAGTGGAATTCCGCTTCACATAATCAGTGATAGATTTGCCTTTATATTTCAGCTTCCTGGGAACGATCACTTTTGCGGTGTCAGTAAAGTTACGCGTTGACGTTACAATTTCTATCTCGTTCACGTAATTGAATGATACCGAGGTTTTTGTTTCCGGATTCTTGATATTTATAAAACAATTCAATACTTTCATGCGCCTTCCTCCTGAATGCTTAGCTGCACATCCTGATCACTGATAAGCTTCAGATTAAAGGGTATGGCGTTTACAAACTTTGCCGACGACTGTGGAATGCTTGCGCTCTCTAACACTACCTTGTGCACATCAAACGCATTGATGAACACATTACGAACATTAAAGTTCTCCTCAATTTCAAACAGCCGGATAAACTCCTTCAGCTCGTCCAGCGGAAAATAAAACTGCGAATCTGCAATAAGACTGCCCGAAACAGTGAACGAATAATCTTTAGCAGAGATATATTCTTTAATGGTGACGCGCCTCTTGGTAACGGGTGTTTTTACAATAGTGTTTTCAAAGCTGGTGTCGATGCGTACGTCCCAGATAAGTATTTTAACCGACCTTTTATTGTCTTCAAAAATAAGGTTATTGCGCACCGGGTATCTTTTATCTGAGGCAGTAAAAGGGCTTAGCTCGTTGTCAGTGGACAGCCTGTACTCACCATTGCCGCCAATATAGGCCGGATTAAGAATAAGGTCATATATGCCTTGTTTAACCAATTGCACAGCAGCAGTACCCGAAGCCTGGGCTGCGGCACCGGCAAGATTGCTCATAATACGGGCTGCTGCATTATCCTGACGACCCTGCAAATCCTTGTTTATTATGAACCTTATTCCTGCCATTATACTGAATAATTTACATCGTTGACCACCGAAGCCAGCGCATTGGTAAGTTTACTCATAAAATCGCTTGCATCTTTCGGATCCTGGGTTTTATCAAAATAATTATTATTGGTTTCGATGAGGCCACTGTTGAGGTGGATGATTACTTGCTTAACTGATTTTCCACCACCAGAAATGGCATCAGCAGCCATATCCACAGAACCGGTACCGCTGCCACTGCCACCTGGAGACTTCACATATTTCAAACTTCCGCTTAAAAAACCAGAAAGCCTTTCCCATTCATCATCTTTCAGAACTTCAAATGTTTTTTTGCGAAGTGCATCAAATTCATTTGCAAGATTTTTGGAATTGAATAGTTTTTCATAAGTTGAATTATCTTTTAAATTGATTGACTGTGCTTGAGTATATAAATCTTTTCTTTCTTCAGTGGTAAGATTCCTTGCAAGAATATCAAGTGAACTTTTTTTAAGCCTCATTTTTTCTTCAATTTCAATTATTTTCTCAGGACTCATACCTGAAAATCCATACGCAGTATTCGCGGCTAACATGTCTTGACCTTTATACTCTAAGTATTTATTGATTATTTCGGCAGCTTTTTTATTTTTAGGATTTAATCCAATTGCTGCCTGGGAAGCCTTATATAGTTTGTCCAAATTAGCGTTAAAAATTTCTGCTCCATTTACACCCTGTTGGTTTTCAGGATAAACAACACCTTGTTTTATAAACCATTTCTGTAATTTATTCCTTTCGGCACTTGCAGATGCGTAGGTGATTCTGCGTACATATTCTTCTTGAAGTTCTTTATATTCATCCTCCTCTTTACTAAAAAAGTCTTTTTGCGATGCTAACTGCATTTTCCTTTCATAAGCAGTATTCACACCATTTAACTTATCAAGTAATTCTTGATTTTTTACAGTTTCCAAGTCCATATTGGCGAGAAAATCAGGATATTGCTGCTGCAATTGTTGCAGAAGACTTTTTCTTTGTTCCTCTCCGGTATTGGCATTTGTAATTATACCTACTAAAGAATTTAACTCAGCTTTTTCGCGTGCAATTTTTTCTGGCAATGGTATCTCAACCCATCCTTTCATTGTTTCCACAATAGATTTTGATCCGCGCAAAAAATCATTAAAGGCCGGTTTCATTCTTTCGCCAGTAGCTACCTTCAGTTGAAATATTGCATCTTTAAGATTGCTTACCTGACCTTCGGTAGTTCTGCTCTGTTCTTCCATCATACCGGTAAAACCTTTGCTTTTCATTATCTGGGGTAAGGCTGCCAGCATCTCTTCAGTTGTAGCTATCAGTTCACCGTTTTTAGAAATTCCTTTTCCGGTCGCTTTTATCCAATCGTCTGTGCTTATCAGGAGGTCACGGAACATATTGACACCCTCACCTTTCTGACCGGTACTTATTTTTGCATAAGCCCCTAATACCTGTTCAAGCGGTTTTCCGCTTGCTGCAGCAAGATCACCAAGCATGGTTAGGTTGTTTCTGCTATACCTCCCGATTGCCTGGAGCTGATTACCTGCCTCCACTACCTGGTTAAGTTCAAAAGGAGTTTTCATTGCGATATCACTATACTCAGTCATTCGATCTCGGGCGGATCCCTGACTGCCGAGCATAGTCTTTAGCGTAACATTATACTTTTCTACTTGAGCAGCTGCCTTTACAGACTCTCCGGCAAAATCACTCATTTTTTTTATACCACCTGCAACAGCAGCTGCAGCTATCATCCACGGGCTTATTCCGAAATTTGATTTAAGTTTTGAAAAGAAACCATTAGAGGTTGTTGCGCAAGTTGCTGTAGATCTTTCAAGTGACCTAATTCTTTTCTCAGTTTCCTCAATTAATAAATTGTATTTTTTTCGATGATCGGTTCTTGTCGTAGCATCTAATGATGCTTTCAACCGCGCAAGATCAATTTTTAATCTTGATATGCTTTTTGGTATATCGCTAAAGGGATCTTTTACTTTTTTACGGCTAATGCGGTCAATATCCCTTTCAAAATTCTTAATTGGCACCCCCCATTTATCAAGAATTTCTATAGCATACTGAACATTTTCCATTTTATGTACTATATTTGTAAAAAAAATACATGAAAGCAATAATTGTCTATTGGGCTATCTCATTTTTGGCAATCTTTTTCTTTTTCTGTATCGACCCTAAGATTGGTTTTATGGCTTTTGTATTTTTATTTATTCTTTTCATACTTATTTTAGCTGGGTACTTTATTTTGAATTGGTTAGATCGTTAATCTTCTGGTTCAAATCGCGAGCGATGTTTGCGAACGAAGGCTAAATCATTAAATGCGCTGCATAATTGCCTGATAGACATTTTGTCAATAATGTCAGGGGTGTATTTCAGGTAATATCTAACAAAAGCACGCATATATCTGTACTTGTATGATATTTCCCCCGCTATGTCGAACCTGTTTTCAGGCTTATCAATCGTAGCGGAGGCTAAAGCTCCTCCAATTCACCGTCAATTCTCTTTATGATACCTCCAAGCCAGTCAAATAAACCCATCTGGTATTTATCAACCGTTTTAAGTTCAATATCACCATCAATCCAACAATTATCAATCAGTGCCTTATCAAATTTTATTGACGAACCACCAGATATCGTTCTGCAAGCATCAAGTATTTGCAAATCAGGACTCCTTAGATAACAACATTTGCCGTCTGACGCAGTGTATTTATATACGGATCCATACTGTTTTTTCCAGGATTCAACAACCTCTTTACTAACTGATTTTTCCATAGCTGCCTCCTATTTCCATTCAATATGGCTCGGCACCAGGTCAAACGTGGTTTCGTTTTTGGTGTCGCCCTGTTTTATGTCGAGAGAATCTTTGGTAAACTGGCAGTTTCTGATCTTATGTGTAATGATGGTAGTTCCGTTCATGGGTACAAAACACACCACTATATCGAAAGGCGCTATATCCTGTAGTCGTCCGGTATCGCTTGAGGCACGTATGGCTTCCACAGCGCTGCGCAGTAGCGTGAAGGATGCTTTCGGTGTAATATTACCATATCCGCGTGCTACAGCCACCTGTCCGGCACCCATAATGTTTTCCACCACCTGGTCGTCTTCATAAGTTATAGCCGTAATGGCAGTTTCGTGGAACCCTGCAATATTAACCTTGAGGTTTGCCCAGGAGGGTTCTACACCATTGATAAGGAGCACATTTCTTAATCCGTTCATATTTTAACTTATTGAGGTTGTATTTTTAATGGTTATGTTGAATTCACGCATCACTCCCACACCTACCTTTTCGATCACAAATTCAATTTTGCTGGTTGACAACACGTTCTGATCGGGATCTATATTCACCTCGTAGCCGCTGAGTTCTTTGGCTTTCTCCATGTCTTCAAGCTGTTTTCCGGCAACAATCTTCAGGTAAGCCACGTCGTCGGGGTTGAGTTTCCCGGTGGCGGGATCCAGATAAACCGGTCCCGACAGTTCAGGTACCAGGTACGTGCGTATGCCACGGATAGCCTTGTCCATGCTGCGGTTGGCTTCAATGAACTTATAATCCGAAGTGTCCAGATCCATAGTATAACTATCGTTAAACCACGATCCCGACATTCCTCCCTGGTACACCAGAAACAGGTAATGCTTGGCATCGAGAGCTGCAAGGGCTGCTTGTGTAGTATTTTTTACAAGGGTGCCATCAGAGAATCCAGGAGTTGAAATGCCTGACGGGAACTTCTTTACCCAGGATATGCTTTCGTGCACTTTGGCCAGTGATAACATACCGATGGCAAGTCCGGCAAGTCCCACAGAATACTTATTTACAGAGTTACCTGCAGCAGTATACAGGTCGTTAGCGGTACCGGTACCATCCTGTCCTATCAACACCGAAATATTCCGCAGGCCGGTTGCAACAAGGCTGGTATTAAGCCCCGATATGGCTGCGATTTTCGGAATATAAAGTATCTGAATAGGGGTAAACAATGCATCCTGGGCTGTTGCTATAGCCTGCAGCGCAGTAAGTTCTGTTGATGATAACTCTTTCTCGTAACAATATACGGCGATCTGGCGAAGTTTGCCTTCAGCATAGGATTGCATCGTATTAATTTCGGTAAAATCATATGCGCCTGTAGGTGTTTTGAAAAGGCCTACATAAAGCATGATGGCGGGGTTGATCCTGAGCGCTTCTGATATATGATAGTGCAGGGCCTTAATTTCCCAGTTGGCCGATGTAGACACTATGCCGAGCGCTTCAGCGGCTGCAACAGTTCCGATAAGCTGTATGCGGTTTGAAGTAGTGAAACCTGATGGCAGGTTGGCATCGGCCAAATATAACATTAATCCGGAATAGTGATCTTCACCCGGCAGGCTTGGGGCAACTCCGCCGTTGCCTTTTACAATGGTTATTTTATTCATTTTCTATGTTTTTAGATTTTGATTTTTTTGATTCAAAAAACTCTTTACGGGTTATCCGGGTGCAGTTTTCACGCTCGTTGAAATAAACTTCTTTATCGTCGTACCAGACATAATCAACGCCCGGAAAGCCATCGAATACGGCCTTTATTTTCTTTTCCATAGCAGGTAAATTAATATCAATAATTCAATAATAAATAATGCGGACAGTATCTGGCCTGCCCTGTGCCAGAAGGTGATTTTGTTTACTTCAACAGGTATGGTTTCTTTGGTGGCAGAAGTATGGGCAATGGTTGTCTTTATGTGTTTTTCGTTCCAGGCAATGGCAACGGCAGCGCTGTCAATTTTACATCCAACGGTAAGTTTATTATCACTTAAACTGAAACTTGGCTTAATATTCTGAGAGGCCCTGAGTGTTTCAATTTCGCACAGCATAACATTACCTGCAGAATCGCATTTTAACAAGAGCTTATATGCTGCGCTGTCGGATATATATACTATACTGTCGTGCCTTTCATCAGTTATTTCTGTGGTGGATGAAGTGGATTCGCTTGTAATAACCATTCCCTGGCATGGGTATAGGTTATTGCAGCGCTCTTTGGTTGCACATGCCGTTAACGCAATCGTAACCAGGATGAGCAATGCTATTTTTAAAATTGGTCTCATACTGTCTTTTTGATTGCTATGAATTTTCGTAAGCGCAGCCCGTTAATTACATCCCGGGAATACTTACGTGTTTTACGGGCTACTATATATCCTTCGCGTCCGCCGCTGCTGTTGGTATTGCCTTCGACGGTTATAAAATACGCAGGATGCTGTTCAATCACAATGCCGGCATGTCCGCGCCACAAGCCCTTACCATTTTCATAATGCTGCCAGATAACAATGCTTCCTGTTACAGATGTATCAGACAGGTAAAAATACCCTGATCTGTCTTTTGTAAAATTTGTAAGCGTGCTTTGCGAATTGCCGGTAATGAGTTTCATCGCTCTGGCATTTACAGCGCTGTCATCAATAGATCTGTGCCATACAAGTTTGCAGAAATAAACACACCAGGAATCGTACTTATGCCAACCTACCTGTTCCATTTCGTGCTGGAAGGCTTTATCAACAAATCCGGAGTTATTGGTTGTTTCCCTCTGGCCAATGAGCGACACAGCCGTATAAACAATGGCTGCAATCAGTGTAACGCCTATGGAACCTTTTTTAACGCTGCTCATTTTTCCTTTTTCTGTTTTTATATTGCTGTGCCAGCCATTTAAACAATCGTCCTCCGGCTGCCCCGGCTAATCCTCCCACTATGGACAAAAGCGCTGTTTCAATGATCTTACCGCTTGTGACTCCGAAAGAGAATCCTATGGTAGAACCCGACAATATGCTCAATAACTTTTCCCGCATTTTTTCTGTAAAAGGATGAGCGCCTACTCAACGCTGTTACCTGTTTTTCGGCGACTCGTCCTGTGTTTTTATGCTGTTACCTGGATAATACCGAGCACACCCTTTGAATCGCCCCTGCGCGTCCTACCTCCGGCACGTTGTAGGAAGCTGTATATATCACCATAGTATTGCGGGTTACCCTGATCGTCGAACATCTGGGTAGCACCTAACGCACGGGCCACCATGCCTTTGTGCCAGAATAAGGCTATCGCCGAGGCGGTAGTGGCATAATTGCTGGTTCCGGCTTCTATATCCTCAAGCTGTTCAGGGGTATAGGTAAGGTCAGTCGAAGTCCATCTGAAATAATCAGTACCCGATACGGCTGTTAACGTGGGAGCTGAGGCTACCAGCGCGGTGGATCGTTCATAGATTTTAAACCCTTCGAGCATATCAATTTCCCCGGTAACGGGATTGTAAATGACAGAATAATCTCTGTTACTGTTGGCTTTAAGTTCCCGCACCAACTGTCCTTTCATGGTTGTATCTATAATACATCTGCGGTCGGCCTTCGGAATACCCCATTTATTAAAGGTCTCTTTTGCTACGATAAAGTCTTCGATGCAGATAGCTTTACGGTTTGAAGTTCCCACGTGCGGTGATACGGAAGAACCGGAAGTTTTAATGAAATATGCAGGCCTCCAGTTGTATAACATCGCTTCAGCTATAAACTGTTTCAGGTACATCATATCCTCATTCATACAGCTGTCCATCTTATCGTATGACAATTCAGCTTTATCAATATTGGGGATGAAACGGGGATCTGTAGTAAACTCATCCAGTACGTAAGTAACATCGATATCTTTACGTCTCGTTATAGTGGCCGGTAACGTTTTACGATTACGCTGTACACCTGAAGGACTACCTGCCTGCGGAATGTGAACAACTCCAGTCCCGATCACATACTGACTCTCGTCAATGGATTCCAGGAGAAATTCATTATCCTTAAATAGGTTTTCTACAATGTAGTTAGTCCATATTTCAGGCGTAACTGCCATTAAAGTAGCACCTTTTGGAGCTTTGATGAATGCAGAGGCGCCCAGAGCTGCTGCTCCTGCTCCTATGCCAAATACTGATCCGATACCGGTAGCGAACAATAAAGCCACCAGGACGCTAAAAATAAGTTTGCTTGTTTTCATGTTGAATTTAAATATTAATTATTAATTGATTGAGTTTGATTATACGGTTACCCATTCAGGTGCAGTTGCACCTGTGTTCATTTTCAGCATTTGACCTGATGTCCCTTTGGGGAGTTTTGTCCAGGCAGTACCATTAAAATAAAGCATGTCTCCTGCAGTACCGTCTTCCAGTTTAGCCAGGGTTACATTCTTATCTTTGATGGCTGCTGTTTCCACCGCATTGGATGCAAGATGATCTGCTGTAATTGCATCATCGGCGATCTTGTCAGAGGTTACTGCATCGTTTTTAATTTTTGCAGTTTCCACAGCATCAGTAGCGAGTTTGGCTGCCGTGATAGCGCCGTCCTGTACATCATCATTGGTGCTGGTTACCACCACAAAGTTTGTTCCGTCATATTTGAGCAGCGCATAAACGGTTGCTCCTGAAGGGACAACAATGGCAGACCCTGAAAAACCTGTGCCCAGGGTAACGGTTCTGGCTCCGCCTGATGCAGTGAGCTTCAGCAGCATCTCGGCATTTTTTGTAACCTCGTCGTCAACAGCCACATTGATGGTAGGATTACCTGTAAGGGCTCCCACTTCCACGATGGTATTCAACTGGTCAACCGTAAGGTTGATAGTTGCAGCATAATCGGGCGACTGTGTATCGACACTGGGGAACAATACTTCAACTTTTTTATCGGTGTCAACCACTGAATTAGGAGCTTTGAAGCCGTAGCTCGCATTTGTTTCTTGTCTGACAAACATGTTTTTATCCTCCTTTTAAGATTTGTACTCTTTGTTGAACTTTTCTTTGTAAAGCTGCTGGAACCATGCAAGGTTTGTGCTTTTGATGTTTTCCAGCCGACATTCTTTATGCAGCTGATCCCACGTTTTTTTCCGGTCAGCTTCAGGGATGGTGTCCTTATCAATCTCATCGATAACTCTGCCGACACCAGCCAGGCTGTTAATCACCTTTTCTGCCGTAGCATAGTCGGTTTCAGCCATTTTGGTGTACGTTTCGCGCATGTCTTCGCCGAATTTCTTTTCAGCAATGCCTGTGTCGATGAGGTTCTTTACCTTAGCCTTATTAAAATCGTTGATCTGGTTCTGCAGGCCGGTAATCATATTGTCTTTTTGCGACAGCTCTGCCGCATGAGTCCTATTTTTTTCAAGAATATTGTTCACGGCGGTTGCAATGGCATCCTCAGTGGCATTCTCGTCCAGGTTAAGTAATTGAGCGATTTTTTTCATTTTTGATTTTGTTTGGTTATTATTCGAATAATTAATAAGTTGCTGAGAAAAGTGATTATATACGTCGCGGGGATCAGCCAGGGTATCAGGAGCGGTTATTTCTTTACCATCCCTGATCTCATTGACAAGTTTTAATGAGAGCGCCTCCTGAGCGGATAGCCATGTATTGGTATTGCAGAAGTAATCCTTCTTTACTTTTTTTGCGTCTATACCTGTGCGGTTGGCAAACATATCCACCAGGTCGGCCTCAAACTTGTCCATCATATCAGCATAGGCACGCACATCATCAGGGTTGCCCTGCACATAGCCCGACAACCGGTGGTACATAAACTTGCTGTATTTGTTAGCTATTACAGTATGCCTGGGGTTGGTAATCAACATGGCCATCATTGAAGCGGCAATGCCGTCGACCACCCAGGTAACATTAAATTCTGATCTGTTCAGATAGTTCCATAACGCTTGTCCCTGCGGCACCTCGCCACCATCGGAGTTTACATAAAAGGTCAGATTTTGGCACCCCGATTTTTTAAGACCTTCAAGATCCTTTACCAAATAATCCACATCTATGTCCATCCACTTACCAATGATACCATAGAGCAGTATTTCGGCGCTATTTCCGTTAATTTGATTTACCAGGCTTTTAATCATCTGACCTTTTCATTAAAACTTTTTCACAATCACCATCACCGTGGGTGCAATAATAATATGTCTTTTTACCTTTTTCCGAAATCGTTAAGGTTTTTAATACAATCGTTTAAGTTTCTTGAGTAGTTGTTCAAAGGTTTTGAGTGATTTTACGATTTTGCGGAGTGATCTTATATTTTTGGGCATTATAATAATAATGTAAATGAAGATCAAGGAAAAAGAGGAATGGGCCAAGTTATTGTTTACACTCGAAAACCTTTCACAGATAGAGATAGCTGAAAAGGTCGGCGTTAGCAAAGTCACTGTAAACAAATGGGTTAAGAAAGGCAAGTGGGAGGAACAAAAGGCAAGTCTTACAGTAACCCGCGAACAGCAATTACAACGCCTGTACATGCAAATTGCCGAGATCAATAAAACCATTTCGGAACGAGATCAGAAATATGCCACACCAGCCGAGGCTGATTCTATAAACAAACTGGCCAGCGCCATCGACAAGATGGAACGTGAAAGTTCGCTGGCTGATATTATAAGTGTATCGGTGCGATTTTTAAACTGGCTGCGCCTCCTTGATCTTGCAAAAGCAAAAGAACTATCGGGCTTGTTTGACGCTTTCATAAAAGACAACCTCAAATAATGGTAAACAAATCCACAAGAGAATTCATCAATTATTGGGACGAATACCGTAAATCGCTCCTTTGCGACACCATTATTGAAGACAGTATGTCGGCTGCAGAGATCCTTAAACATCGTCTGGAACTTGAAGCGGATCCTGTTAAGTGGATGTATCATTTTTTTCGCAAATATGCCAAAGCGGAATTTGCCCCATTTCACAAAAAAGCAATCAGACGGATGATCCAGAATAAAGAATGGTATGAGGTACTGAGCTGGTCGCGTGAATTAGGCAAAACCACCGTGGTGATGATGGTAGTCCTTTACCTGGTACTTACCGGTAAAAAGAAAAATGTTATTTTCTGCAGCTCGAGTTACGATAATGCTGAACGCCTGCTGGAACCTTACCGCGCTAATCTCGACAGCAATTCGTTAATAAGGGCTTATTATGGCAACCAGGTGGAATATGGCCACTGGGAGATGGGTGAATTTAAGACGAAATCAGGGGCAGCCTTCAGGGCGCTGGGAGCCGGACAAAGCCCCAGAGGTACCAAAAACGAGGATGTAAGGCCCGACCTGATAGTGGTGGATGATTACGATACTGACGAGGATTGTCGCAACCCTGATGTGATTGATTACCGATGGAAATGGTTTGAACAGGCGCTGTATCCCACCCGCTCCATTTCGGAACCTGCACTTATCATATGGTGTGGCAATATTATCGCCAAAGACTGTGGAACCGTAAGAGCCGGTAAACTGTCCGACAATTGGGATATTGTAAACATACGTGATAAAAACGGTAAAAGTTCGTGGCCGCAAAAAAACTCCGAAGAGCAAATAGACAGGCTGCTGAGTAAGATAAGCACTATGTCTGCCCAGCAGGAGTATTATAACAATCCACTGTCGGTAGGTGACACCTTTAAAGAACTGCACTGGGGACAGATACCGCCATTACATAAATTCAGGTTTCTGATCAGCTATGGTGACCCTGCCCCAAGCAATAGTAAAAACAAAGCCAACTCTTACAAAGCCAATTTCCTTATCGGGATGATCGACGGTATATTTTATGTCATTACCGGATATCTCGATCATGTAACCAATGCTGAATATGTTGACTGGTACTATTACCTAGACAAATATGTGGCGGGTAAAACACAGGTGTATTACTTTACCGAAAACAACAAACTGCAGGATCCGTTTTATCAGCAGGTTTTTATTCCGCTGTTTGTTGAGGCCGGTAAGAAAAACGGGTATTATCTTTCAATTGCCCCCGATGGACGCATTAAACCGGATAAATTCAGCCGTATAGAAGGCAACCTGGAACCGATTAACCGGCAGGGACGACTTATATTAAATGAGAAGGAAAAAGGCAATCCGCACATGGATCGGCTGTCGGAGCAGTTCCTCCTGATCAACCCGAAACTGAACGCCCCTGCAGATGGACCCGACTGCGTGGAGGGAGGGGTATGGATTGCCAATACAAAAAACCTTCAGATAAGCATCGGGGATATTCATTTTGGCAGGAAGCCAATTAATAAAAAAAGAGTTTAAACATGGAAACAACATTATTTAAAAGAATATGGAACTATTACAGGATTAAATCTGCCATAAAAACTGCAAACAAGCTGCACGACCTTACAGGCAAAAGGCATTACGTAATAAAGATTTTCAACAAAATCCGTGTATATGACCGCAGCCATATAAATTTTCTGATCAACGACGGCGTGCTTCATAAACGGCTCAGGGAAGCCAACGAACTGCAAAAGATATGTATTTATTTCACCAAATAATAATCACATGTATTTAGACCAAACCGATCTGGAAAAAGGCTTATATCCCGAAATACTTAACGTTCTGACACGCAGTAACCCGGATAACATAAGCAATGCCATAAGCGAAGCCATAGCAGAAGTAAACTCATACCTGGGCGTCCGCTACAATATGCAGGCCGAATGGAATAAAAGCGGAAGCAGCCGTAATGTGCTTGTGGTGAAAATGGTACGTGATATAGCCTTATATAACTGCTATAACATCAGCAACCCGGTAAACATGCCTGAAAGCAGGGCGCAGAAATATAAAGATACTATCAGTTTTCTGAAGGATGTACAGGCAGAAAGGGCACAATTAGACGGCCTTACCCGACTGTCGGATGCTTCCAACACCTCCGGAAGCAATTACCTGACATTCGGCGGAAATACCAAACGCAATAACTCTTACTAATGAAAAGATTTGAAGCAAACGCAAAAAAAGATATCGTGATTCAGAATATCACGATCAGACCTGTCAACAGGAAAACCCAGGATATTGCTAACTGGAAAAATGCTATCAGCCAATTTGAAAACATATACAACCCGTCACGCGTGTTGCTCTACGACCTTTATGATGATATCATCCTCGACGGTCAGATAGAAGCAACCTGGGGAAAACGCCAGGACATGATACTGAATAAGGATCTGTTATTTGTCCGTGATGGTAAAGAGGATACCGAACTGAACAAATTGCTTAATTGTCCTTCCATGCGGTTGTTACTCAAAGAACTTCACAATGCTATCGCCTGGGGATTTACCCTCGTGCAGATCAACGGCATTACCTATAATGCGGATGAGGAACAGTATTCTATAGATTTTGACCTTATACCGCGCAAACATGTGCACCCTGAACGGAACTTTGAATGTATAAGCAAAGAACAATCGTTTGCCTCTAAAGACATCTTATTTAAAGAACCGCCGCTAAGCAGATACCTGATGTGGTCCGGCGATCCCAAAGACATGGGGCTGCTGGTAAAATCTGCACAATATGTTATTTATAAGCGCGGTGATTTCGGCGACTGGGCACAGTTTGCAGAAATGTTTGGCATGCCCTTCCGCGAAGGGCGTTACGACGATTATGATGACAAAACCCGTGTTGCACTTGAACGGGCCATGGAAGTGTACGGGGGCGCATCATATGCCATATTGCCAAAGGGCGCTGAATTTAAGATACACCCTAATTCCGACAGCTCCGGCAGCTCTTCTTTATACAAAGACCTGTATGCAGCATGCAACGCTGAGATCTCAAAGATAATGCTTGGAAACACACTGACAACAGAGCAGGGAGATAAAGGCGCCAGGGCACTGGGCGATGTACACCAGGAGGCTGAAGACAGTAAAAACAAATCGGACGAGAAATTCATCATCGACTTGCTCAACGGAAAGTTTAAAGCCATACTGAAAGTATTCGGGTTCAATGTTTCCGGTGGTGAAATATGGTACAAGTCGCCTGAAAAAGACTGGGACAAACTCCAGAAAAAATGGAGTGTGATAAACGAAGTGTCAAATAAGGTTCCTGTGGCCGATGATTATATATACGAGGAGTTTGATATTCCAAAACCAGAAAACTACGAAGCGCTGCGCACAAAAATGGATGACGACGCTTTAAATGCTATTGAAACTGCTATCCAACATCCTTTAAATGACCCAAACAAACCATCTAATACTATTGTACGAAGGATAAAGGATTTTTTCGTATAAGCCCCTGGAACGGGGGCAGGCAATTGGATAAACTATACCAGACCCAGGATGCTGATCTGCTGGCCTGCCATATAGCCAATTTTCCGCTTGTCAGTTTCACCAACAGAGCTTCGGACACTTTCAGGGAAGTGATGGCAGATATCAAGTCCGGTTATGATGACAGCATACATCCCAAACTGTTTGAACTCTATAAAGACAATTATCATAAGGGGCTGGCCATGTTTGGCGAACCTGAAACGGGCAGCAGGTATTTTGATCTTAATGAAAAGTTTAAACTGAATACAGCTCGTTTAGCAGCATATAAAAGTTACAAGGTAACAGGAATTCTGAAGGGTCTACCTGAAAAGGATTTTGATAAAAACGCCATGCAGGTATTAAAAAACTTCAACCGTTACCAGGCAACCGAATACAATGCTATTGTTGCGCGTGCCAGGAGCGCTAAACAGTTTATAGACTTTAAGCAGGATGCCGACCTGTATCCGAATATGGAGTGGATCATGACCAGATCGGCCAATCCCAGGGAGGAACATCTGGCCATGGTGGGAACCATCAGGCCTATAAATGACCCATTCTGGAATGAGAATCAGCCGGGAAACCTGTGGAACTGCAAATGCGATTGGCAGCCAACCGATAAAGAAGCCACTGGCATTCCTAAGAAGGAAGTAAAACCCGCCACCGGGCTGGATGGAAATCCGGCAATGACCGGGGAGTTGATTACTGATGCTCATCCGTATATAAGAAAAGTTAATAATCTGAAAGAAATTGAACATTTTGTTTTTAAAAACCATTTGGAACCATTATTAAGCACATATCGTGAGTCATTGTCATTAAAAGGGTTACCAGTAGAATCAGATAATATCAAAACTGGAAAAATGACTATTATTAAAAATTCCATTAGGCAAATCGCAAGACATAATTATATTATCAAAATTCAATCTCAGGCATTATTTTTAGAAAGCAGTATTAAAAATTGGGAATACATTGGTTGGGCTGATGCCGAAGAAAAACACCGTGAAGCAGCATATTTCTTTTATTATAAAGTTACAATTGGTAAAGTAGAAAAATATGCAAATGTTGCTATTCATAAGGAATATCTTTCAGAAGTTCCCTATGCGATAATTAATACAATTGATATGAAAAAAGTAAAAGAAGGAGTACCTGATGATATTGATAAATGGATAAAAAAATGAGATTTTGAAATGCGTAGTAGCGAATCCATACTCCGCCTCGGCTTACATTCAAAATCTCAATACAAAGATACAAAAATAAACATAGCAAAATCAAGTATTTAACAAAATAAATTTATGCTCACCCTCACACCGGAACAATTCGCAGCCAAAATACAACAGCATTCTGCTGAAATAAGCAGGCTGATAGCGTATGACCTGCCCCGGATCATCGGTAGGGAGGCGGTGAAACATTTCAAACTGAATTTTAAGAATGAAGGGTGGGAACGCGACCCATGGCCCGAAGTAAAAAGGCGCATGGCCGAATCAGGAAAAAAAGGTAAAAAGGGGCAGTTGCTTACAAGACAACCGGCATCATTCACCAGAAAAATATTAACCGGAAAAACCGGCGACCTGGGAAGATCCATCCAATATACTCCGGAAAACGGTAAAGTAACAATACACAGCGATCTGATCTATGCTGCCGTTCACAACTTCGGGTTAAAAGCAGGACGAGGCAAAGGTTTTACTATGCCCAAACGGCAATTTATTGGCGACAGCGAAGAGCTGAACGATAAAATAATGGACATCATCAATACAAAAATCAATTTAATATTCAACAAATGAGGAAGCAGTTGTACTTAGACATACAAGATAAACTCAAAGCCATCAAAGATGATAGCGGTATGCAGTTGCTGCAGCACTTCGATCTGTGGAACCAGCAGGTTAATTTCATTGAGGCAGAATCGCCGTTTAACTTTCCTGCCGTATTTGTTGAATTTATGCCTCACCAGTGGCAAACACTCGGAAACAAGGTTCAGCAGGCAGAGATTGTTATACGCCTGCATATAGTCACTAAATGGTTTGCACAAACAGCCGAATATAGCCCATTACAAAGCGAAGCCCTGGACTATCTTGATCTGCCAGATAAATTGTTTGCCGCAATGCAAAGCAATGCCACAAGCGCCTCAAATGGCTTCATGAGACTATCGAGCACAGTTAACCATAATCACGAAGGCATAGTGGACACCATTGAAGAATATAAGACGCTGATTGTTGACCGGTCGGCAGTTACCTCACAAACACCTTTAACAAATACAACACCAGTAATTAATATCCCATAATAATGGAACAAGCTATTTATAACTTTAATCCTCACGTAAAAGGCGATACCTTTGAAGCGCTCACCTTCACGGTATCAGTCAATGAAGAACCGTTAACCCTGACAGGGGCATCTATCCGGATGCATCTCCGTCTGGCACCCCTGCATCCGGTAGCACATGAACTTTCTACTGACGAAGGCCATATCGCAATAACCGATGCTGTCAACGGAGAATTTCAGATCAAAAAGCAGATCATTGATTTTCCTGCAGCCTTATATTGGTATGATATTGAGATCACACTGGCTAACGGAGATATCAAAACCTATGTGGCGGGCAAGTGGCAGATTACCCAGGATGTAACACATTAATAAGGCTATGGACAATGTAATTATCGAAATAACCGCACAGCCGCAAAATGTTGCGGTGAACATTACCGAGAGCGCTGAAACGGTAACGGTAAATGTATACGATGGGAAACCCGGCCCTGCAGGCCCCCAGGGAGAACCGGGGGCGCCAGGACAGCCGGGACAGGATGCCATAACCTACGAAAAGCGGCATCTATGGGTGGCTCCATACAGTTATTGTGGGGTGGCTATATTGGGGACTCCGGAAAGCGCCGCCGCCTGGAAGATTACCCGTATAGAGGTATTCCTCAACGGTACCACAGAAACCAAACATGCCAATAATGTAAGATGGACAGAAAGACAAACCATAAATTATACATAAGATGAGAAAGTATTCAATAATTATCAATGCGATTGGAGACAGCTATGTGCTCATTATCGACTCTTGGATTGAAAAAGAAGGCGCTAAAACTGAAACAAAAGAATTTAAAAAGATTAATCTAAGTTTGGCCGATGCGCTCAAATATCAGCAGGATTTTATAACCGAAAATAGTAAATAATCATGGCGACAGTATGGGCAATAGCATCCGGCAATGTATCGGACGGTGCAAAATGGAATACAGGACTTGTCCCTGGTATAGACGATGATGTTTATGCTGACGGCAAAGATATGGTTGTTGATTTGGAAAACTGGTCTATTAAATCATTAAGGACAACAAATAGAGGTAGTGGCACCGTAGGCGGTACATTTACATTTCCAACAAGTACTTATGTCGCCACGCTAACTGGTTTTTATTCAGGAACACCGTATGCATCCTATGGTGCATTTAAGATTACTGCAAGTAGTCCTGAAACTATAATTATCATAGGAGATATCCGGAACTGGGAAGTAACCGGAACAACATGTCTTGCAATCACAGGTAATTGTGATGTTTATATCACTGGAAACACTATAAATAATGGAGCATATGGTTCATACGCCATATATTATAATAGTACAACAGGCGGAAATATCATACATTCAGGTAATATAATTCAATCCGGTGGATATGGTCCCGCTATTGGTAGTCAATATAATTCATTGGGGCTTGTAATTTTGGGCACTGGAAATTATATACATACAGGCAATCTATCATCTGCAAATTGTGAAGCTGTATCTGTACGCGGAACAGGTTCATTTATAAGCACCGGTATTGCAACGTCATCAACTGTAATGCCAGCAATATACAGTACGGGTACAAATAATATATACTATAATGGAATACTGGTTATGCAGACACCACCTGCAAGTCAAGTACCTGTAATATATCAAGCATCTTCGGGAGGAGGTTGTATTTATTTTAAAGGGATAGCAGAAAACAAATCTACCACAATGGCTATCTATGCTTATCGTATGTGTTTATTAAGCAGTGGTTCAACGACATGGAAATTCAAAGATGAGTTAGGTGTAGAAAAAAATATATATACTGCTGACGTATCACCTCTTGGCAATCCGCCAACATCAGATGTCAGAAGTGGTGTAAACTTTGGGCCATCAACTGAGTTAACAGGTACCTGCCATGTTCCTCCGGCGTCGGCAACGATAAAAGGGGTTCCCGTTGATAACACTGTGGGCACATGCGAGGTGATGTCCGCTGCAGGTTTCCTCGCAGAACTATCTAACAGCTCCGACCCGCTGGCGGTACGCCTCAGAAATGTGGCAACCGTGGAAAGTACAGGCGACCAGTTAGCTGCCTCCAGCCCATAAAAAGTTTATTGTTTTCTTTTCAGGCTTTTTCTCTGAAACCACTTTCCCCTGATAAATAAAGCAGCCAGCGAAACAAGACTTATACCCGACATGCTTGCTCCGGCTTTTGGGTAGCCTTTATAAAAAGCGTAAAACGTAGCGCATAAAAAGCACAAGACAATAATAAAAGCAAATATTTGCCCTATTAAACTTTGGTTTAATTGAGATTTTACCGCCTTTTTCTCAATATCTATTCTGTGATCCTGCTGCTTTTCTGCCATTTTCATTACACGATCAGCACCATTAGGTATTAAATTATTGTAGCCTTCTAAAGTTTCTACATCCGGTAGTGGCCCTGAATGAAATTGATACTTCAACTGGGATATACTTTTTACAATACGAACTTTTGCCTTTGATGGCACCCCCTCAAACAGCTTAGGATCTGTTTTCAATAATTCCTCTTCTATGGATTTAATATCCGTAGGGGGCTTAATCAATTCGTCCATTGGGCATATTATTTTTGTGGCTGCAGTTGTTTTAATGCCTGCTCTATATCCTGTCCTACCATTTCAAAATCATTTCTGATAGCTTTGGCATCAGCCTCTTGTTCAGAATCGCTTGAGTTGAATTCGTAATAATTTCCGAATATATTGATAATTGATCCGGCACCGACTAAACATCCTGTATCAGAAAACAGGAAATCAGTTCTTTTTTTTCCCATGAATTGCGACGATTTTGATAATGAACGGAAAAAATATGAAATTATTGCTTCAATTTTTTTCATAATTCATTGCAAAAGTAATAATTATTACAAATATACAACAATTTATAAAAAAAGTCAATAAAAAAGCCCCCGCTTTACGCAGAGGCTTCCAGGTTCCATTGGCTGAAGTAAGAGACAACTACTTTTTTTTAGAATTCAAAAACTTGGATATGCTACGCAAATGATTACGCAGCGTATTGAAGGTGTATGTTATATCCTCTCGTTGCTGTATGCCCGGACACTCCTGGTAGCATACCCACGAGGTAAACATTTCGGTGAGGTTGTTTTCAAGCACTTCCATCTCGCATTCTTTGGCGAGTTCGGTAACTATGGCGGTTTCTGTTGTCATACCTGTGCCTCCTATATTTTACCCTTGCTCAGGCGGTTTATAACCTTATCTTTATTAATAGGAGCTGTCATGATTAACTCGAATATCTCAAGCATCTGCATGGCTGTAAAATGATACACATGCTCATCGAGCGGACGGCCAACATTGAACACATCGCGGTATATGCTACTCATAACTGCGCTGGGCACGTTCATATTGGACAGGTTTAAAAGCCGGTCGAAGGCAGCAACATTGATAAACCATTTGCCCACCAATATCTGTTTGCAATTGTCGCTGCCTATCTTATCAATATACTGACCGCCGTTACTCTGGTAACCCAAATATTTCATAATAGGAGACAGCCGGGCATAAATAACACCACCGGTAATATAAATCTGGTTGGTGTACTGCCCCATTTTAACAGTCATAAGTGTTTCTTCCTGGTAAGGCGATGCCTGGGCAGCGATTTGCTTTGTTTCGGGCTGCTTGCTGCGAAGCTCGTGCTCCATCAGGTTGAAGCGTTCTATGTACGCCTCTTTAAACATCATGGCTTTGGGGCCGGTGTAGCCAAAGGCAAGCATGGTAAAACCATCTTTGGTTACGTGGTATTCTTTATTCTCCTTTCCTGATTTGTCTCTGTAATTACTCAATCCAAAATTGGATTGAGTGAATTTTTCAGAACAGTTTAAATTTTGAATGTCCCGCAACACATGGGCGTGTTGCTTGCTGAATGTTTTGGCAATCAGCCGTGATGTGGTCATGGGCTTATCGTTTTCGATAAACACCAGGTGCTCGTTTTTAGTCGGAGCTGGCATATGCGTCAACTTAATTTATTTTCTTCTTGCTGATTAAGGACCTGCTTTTCTTTGTACGTTTCAAAATATAGGTATCCTTGTCGTGAATAAGCCATTCCATCTCTTCACTTTTTAAGATGT
>Ga0116158_10001362_pt1 | contig 22282 bp, 14 predicted proteins | sample AD_UKC052_MetaG_FD_89883 | JGI IMG/M metagenome (GOLD analysis project Ga0116158, IMG submission 89883) | Active sludge microbial communities of municipal wastewater-treating anaerobic digesters from USA - AD_UKC052_MetaG | ecosystem: Engineered > Bioreactor > Anaerobic > Digestate | place: USA... | reverse complement strand
GTAATGCCTGAAACGGATATCAGCCTGGTTTTCAATTTTACAATCCCGCGATTCGGGCATGGTGCCAATAAAGTTTTCCAGGAAAAATTGCCCCCATTTCGCCCAGGTTGCTTCTTCGCCCGGACCAATGGTTACGTTTTCCAGTTCATCCACTTTTGGTTTCAGCACAATGTTGAGCGGTGCGGTAATTTGCTGGGTATCAATGGATTGGCTGAGGTTTTGGTAACCCATGCAACTTACCACGAGGTCGTACCGGCCGGGCGCCATACCCGAAAGGCTGAATTGCCCTGGTCATTGGCCATGGTGCCAAAGGAGGTACTTGCAAGGAAAATGCTTGCAGCACCGAGCGGTTTGCCGGATTCATCCTGAACTTTTCCGGTTAGGGTTGTTTGGGATATACCTGAAGCAGAAAAAAATAATGCCAAAAGCAGTGTGATGTAGGTTAATAAGCGCATTTGGCACAAATTTACAGCCTTTCGAGAAGCATGAACGCATGATAATGAGTTGGGGAAATGCTCAGAAGAATGCCTTTGATGGGCCATGCAAAGGTTATCGGTTCTGATTGCCATACTGGGGATTTACCCCCCCCAAAGGGATGTAAAAATCAGTGAATATGAACCAATTTAATTATTTTTTGTACCTGGCTAAGGGTATTTTATCATTTTTTCGTCTATTATAAAGATACGATTGCTAACGAATTGCTTATGGGTGTGTTAAAACTAAATCAGCAGGGTGAAACCTCTGGGGATAAGGCCTATATGTCACTCTTGAAAAGGGGTAACAAAGAGCCGGATACGAAATTATTTGATGATGAATCCATTATCAGGCAAAACATAATAAAGAGTCCTGAAAAGGGCTTTGAAATGATTTATAAAAAATATTATAACCAATTGTGCAGTCACAGCCTGAGGTTTGTGTATTCACGGGAGGCAGCAAAGGATATTACCAATGAGGTGTTCCTTGCATTGTGGCGAAATGAATTATATCTGACCATTAAAACTACCTTCAAGGCTTATTTATTCAGCGCAGTACGCAACCGGTCAATTGATTACCTGAGGGGTGAATTTGGGTTGAAGAAAATAAAGGAACTGAATGAAGGCGCAATGGAATCGCAGGTAGATGAGAATGATCCGCAATCCATATTGTTATTGAATGAACTGATGAATAAGATATCGGTTTCGGTAAACAATTTTTCGCCCCAATGCCAGCGGGTTTTTCTGCTTAGCCGTATTGAAGGCAAAAAAAACAAGGAAATTGCTGAACAACTTGATATAAATATAAAGACTGTAGAAGCCCACATGATGAAGGCACTTGCCTCATTACGAAAAGTGCTGGCAGATTATATTTAATAATGGTTGTGTAAAAATATTGATGTATGCAGGATGAATCCATAAATAAAAAATTATTTTTTGATGTTTGGAGTGGCAAATCCACTTTGCTTCAGCGGCGGAAAAGCCAGGAATGGCTGAGTGAACCGGAAAACATGGAAACGTATTACGAATGGCTTGATGAATGGGAAAAGGAAAATCTGCAGGTTTATTCCGATGTGAATATGGCTTACCACGATTTTTTGCAAATCCGTTCAAGCTTGCCACAGGCTGAAGCAAAACGTAAAATCCCTTTGGTAAAAAATCGCCGCGCCATTATGGTTGCCGCTACGGTATTGGGTGTGCTTTTGGCGGGGGCTCTTTTTTTCTCAGGAAACTTTATATTCTATAAATCCTATGCAACCGCTAATGGCGAAGTGCGGAAAGTAACCCTACCCGATAACAGTGTGGTTTATTTGAATGCAAATTCATCAGTCCGGTACGCAAGATTTAATTTTAATAAGGAGCTGCGAAAAGTGTACATGAGTGGAGAGGCAGAATTTGACGTAACCCACACTGCTTCCCATACCCCTTTTGAAGTTTATGGAGATCGCCAATTAAAGATTTCGGTATTGGGTACAAAATTTGTAGTGTATTCCCGGGGCGATTCTACAAGTGTTGTGTTGGCAGAAGGGAAAATTGAACTGACCAAAATGGAGGCTGGAAAACAGACAACCACCGTGCTTAAGCCGGGCGACCATTTTACTACTTCTGCCAATGAGGTACCCAAAATATCACTTGTTGAAAATCCTGCAAAGATTTCAGCCTGGAAAAACCATGAATTCATATTTGATGGCACCTCTGTAAATACAATTGGTTTAAAGATATCTGACATTTTTGGATATACGGTTTTGTTTGAAAATGACGAGATCGCCCAAAGAACCATCTCTGGCTCTTTTCATGCAGAAAATGTATTGGAGCTGGTAGATGCCATCTCCCAATTACTTCAATTGGATTATAAAATTATCGGAAACGAGATTCATTTTTCGGAATAATAAAACGTAAATAGCTGCATTATGAAAAAATGGTTTTACCTGTGTAAGGGTTTCTTTTTCCTGCTTTGTATGATTTCATGTCAATGGGGTTTACTGTATGGCCAACAGAATAAATTGAACAACGATGGCGAGCAGAGAATATTTGATAAACAAAATAAGAAACTGGTTGAAGTGATTTCTGAATTGAAAAAGCTTTACGAGGTGGATATAATATTTGAGGATAAGATTGTCAACGGACTTTATGTTCCTTATAGTACCATAAATTCTAATGAGGCAATTGAGGCGAATTTCAAGAGAATTCTGGATCCTGTATCCCTTACCTATAAAAAGCTTAAGGAAAATACCTATATCATATACAAATTAAAAGCAAGGACCAAGCGCGAAAGTGATCAATCTGCCGCAATAGCCGTACCGGTGGGCAATGGGTTGCAATCCAATACGCCCGAGGTATATAGCGCAACTGGTGGAAACACCTACAATAGCCCGGCTCCTTCAATAACCATTACCGGAAATGTAAAGGGTTTTAAAGGCGAATCCCTTGCTGGAGCCACCGTAACTGAAAAAGGTACTGCAAACGCTGTAGTCACGGATGTTGAAGGTAATTTTTCCATAGCGGTAGCAAGCAGTGAAAGTGTGCTCGTAATTACATCGGTTGGTTATCAGGCCACGGAAATAATTGCAGGTAGTAAAACCAATGTTATGGTTGAACTAAAGCAGGATGTTTCTAATTTGGATGATGTAGTGGTGGTGGGCTATGGTACCCAAAGAAAGGCAACCGTAACCGGCGCTGTAGCTCAGATTGGCTCCAAAGAACTGCAGTCTACGCCTGCCTCCAATACTTCGCAACTGATGGTGGGACGCATGCCCGGCCTTATTTCAAAAACGGCATCTTCACTGCCCGGTAATGATGCTGCTACACTGTCAATCAGGGGTTTTGATGCTGCGCTGGTGATTGTGGACGGTTTACCTACCCCGCTCAACAGGATTGACCCCAATGATATTGAATCTATATCTATTTTGAAAGATGCTTCGGCTGCTATTTACGGAGCGCGGGCCGGAAATGGTGTAATATTGGTAACTACCAAGCGTGGTAAAACAGGTACCCCTCAGATTACCTACACGGGTACCTACACGTATCAAAGGCCTTCTGCTTTTCAAAATACGGTAAATGCAGGCGACTACGCTGAATTGCGCAGGGAAGCTTCGCTGAATTATCAGCTTAGCCCCGGTGAGTTTACCGAGGAGGTGGTGCAAAAGTTTAAAGAGGGTACGGAGCCTAATTACCGTTCGTACGACTGGCGCGATGCTTTGTTCCGCGCTGGCGCCCCTATGATGCAGCACAGCGTTACCGCAAGCGGCGGAACACAGGCGCTTAAATATTTTGCTTCCTTCGGTATGACCGATCAGCAAAGCGTGTTTTCATCCGACGACTTCTACTACAAGCGGTATAATGCCCGGCTGAACGTAGATGCCAATATTGCCAGGAACCTGACATTGCGGTTTGATATGCAGTACCGCTGGCAGCAAAATCAGCGGGTAAGTACCGTAAATGATATTATGGTTGACTTAGGTACAGCACAGCCACGCTATGCTCCGCATTTGCCCGATGATACTAAAAATGCCTATTCCGGTTTCCAGGGTAGAAACCCTGTACTGCGTACACAGGCCGATCGTACCGGTTACGATCGTACAAGTTCCAACTTTTTCAACGGTCAGGTTGGACTTAACTATAAAATTCCCTGGGTGGAAGGCCTGCGTGTTGGTGCCGACCTGTTGATCAGCCAATCAGCCGATTACTATAAATCTTTGGGGCTGCCGGCAGAAGTATATAACTATGATTGGGAAACAGAAGTTTACACCCTTATGGGAAACCAGGGCAACTTTATTACACTCAGAGAAAGATCGGAGCGCTTTTACCAGATTTACCCAATGCTCAAAATAAACTATGACCGTACATTTGGTGACCATAAAATAAGCGCCTTCGCACTTGCTGAGCAAATTCAAAACGGTGGTAATTCGGTAATGGCCTTCCGCCGCGACCTGCTTTCACCCGAAATAGAGCAATTGTATTCTGGCGGTATTGATTTTCAGGATAATAACGGAACACAAAGCCAGGATGCAAGGGTTGCCTACGTAGGAAAGCTTAATTACGATTATGCCGGTAAATACCTTGCCGAGTTTATCTTCCGCGCCGATGCAAGTGCCAACTTTCCTGAAAATTCCCGTTGGGGCTACTTCCCCGGGGTATCGCTCGGTTGGGTATTCAGCAAAGAAAATTTTATGGATAATGTAGGTTCCTGGCTTAACTATGGAAAACTCAGGTTATCTTATGGTCGCACGGGAGATGATGGCAACAGCCAATTTAGCTATCTTACCGGTTATGAAATCAACGGCAACTACATAATTGGCAACACTAACTATCGTACCATTACCACTACCGGTCTTCCAAACCCCAATATTACCTGGAATAATATGACCAATTACAACGCAGGTGTTGACCTTACATTCTTGAGAGGTAAACTGTTGTTTGAAGGTAATGTTTTCTATCGCCTTGTAGAAGATATATTGGGTCAACCTATAAGAGACATACCATCTACATTTGGTGCTATTTTGCCTCCTGTAAACATAAACAGCGAAAGCAATCGTGGGTTTGAGTTTATGCTGAACTATCGCCCTAAAGTTGGTGCAGTACAGCTGTCACTTATGCCTACTCTCACAGTTACCAAGCAAATGAATGAGCATATTGAGGAAGAAAACTACACGGATCCTGACGAAAAAAGAATTTTCCAGCGCACGGGCAGATCACAAAACCTGCAGTTTGGCTATATATCTAATGGCATTTTTATGTCGCAGGAGGAAATTAGTAAACTGGGGTATAATCAGGATCAAAACGGAAATACCACCCTCAGGCCTGGCGATATACGCTATGTTGACTTAAATAAGGACGGTGTAATTGATTTCCGGGATCAGGATGTTATTGGCAAGGGTACACTTCCCGAAGTAGTGTATAGTATGGTACTTGGCGCTACCTGGAAAGGTTTTTCAATAGATATGCTTTGGCAGGGTGCTACCGGTTTTAATTTCCTGGTAACCGGTGCAGCGGCATCTATGTTATCCAATGAATCTATACCGTACGACTACCATTACACTTACCGTTGGCAGCCCGATCCTTCCAATCCAACTACCAATATTAATCCCAATGCGCAATTACCTGCTGCTTCCTTTGGTTTGAACCAAAACAATATCAAGCGTTCTGATTTTTGGATGAAAGATCCTACTTTCGTTCGCTTGCGTAACCTGAATGTCTCGTATGATTTTAGTGCGGGATGGGTAAAGAAAGCAGGATTTAAAAACCTCCAGATATTTGCATCTGCTACCAACCTGTTAACATTCAGCAAGCTGGGTATTTATAAAAATACCTTTGACCCCGATGCCAATTTGAGCGGTGAAGGACGCAACTATCCAATTCACAAAAACTTTGCCGGCGGCATCAGGTTCACTCTTTAAAAAACTGAAATTTTTTGATATGAAATGCCCACGATTTGCAGCACACCCATGCACAAATAATTGTTGGGCATTCCATTTAACAAAATAAACCAGCCTCTACGAATGTAGAGACGCAATAACAATGAACATATGAAATCCACATGAACGGGCGAACACCCGGCACCGATGAGTATTGGGGATTCCATATGGCAAAATTAAACAGCCGCCAAAGGCGGCGCACTAAAAAATACACATATGAAAAAAGTTCTCTTTGTACTAATGGCCTTTGGAATGTTCGGATGCACCAAAGTACTGGATATACAGCCCCTTGACAGAATATCTGATGCTGCACTTTTTAAGGATAAGAACCTGATTGAGGCTAACCTGCTAAGCCTTTACAACAAAACAAGGTTCCAGGAATTGGGTAACCAGGAAAACTTCAGGATGGGTAACCTTGCCGGTATTGGTGGTGAAGCAAGGCCTTTTGGCGATTGGCAGGATCCCTTTATTGTTTCTTTCAGAAACTGGGATGTATCTACAGGTGCGGGCCTTTTTGATTATTGGGAATATACCGCCATCAGGGAAATCAATGAATTTATTGCAGGTGTAGGCAATTCTACTTTTGAGCAACCATATAAAGATCAGAAAATAAGCGAAGCGCGCTTTTTAAGAGGGTTCATTTACCACCAAATGGTAAAGCGTTTTGGCGGTGTACCTATTATTACCAAAGTGCAGAGCGAAAATGATCCTGAATCAGAGTTATTTCCTATACGCAACAAGGAGGCTGAAGTATATGATTTTATTGGAAAGGAAATGGATGAAATAGCCCCGTTGTTACCGATAACATATCCTGCCAATGATTATGGCCGTCCCACCCGCTTTGCTGCATTGGCATTAAAAAGCAGGGCCATGCTGTATGCTGGTACTATTGCCAAATTTGGTACTGTGTTTGCAGATGGTGTTACGGGTATTCCTGCAGGTGAGGCCGACAGGTATTTTACCGCTGCGCTGGAAGCTTCTCAGCAAATAATGAATCAGCCTACGATTTCCTTGTACAATAAAATACCCTCTGATCCTGCCAGAAATTTTGGTCAGTTATTTATTGATGAGAACGCAAATCCTGAAATAATTTTTGCAGTTCGCTGGGATGCCAAACTGCTTAAAGGCCATTCCTGGGACAACCTTTGTACCCCGGCAGGTTTTACATCGGGCTGGAATTCAAACTTCAATGTATTTGTTGACTTTTTGGAACTGTTCGATTTTCAGGATGGCGGTTCGGGCGTTATTCCCCGTACACAGTTTGTGGCTACCCGCACATGGCGTGCCGACTCACTGTTTGGTCGTCGTGACCCCCGCTTCAGGGCTTCCGTATATTACCCAGAATGTACCTGGCAGGGAAAGAAAGTGTTTTTCCACTCCAGTACCATTTATACCAATGCCAGTGGAGCTCGTGTAACAAGCAACAACGAAACATTCATGATCCCCAATTCAGTTTCTGCTGAATTTCCGGACGGCTTTTTTGGAAGGGGTCCTGCGCGTAACACGCAGCGTACAGGTATGCACCTCCGTAAAAGGGTTGATGAATCCCTTGTTCCCGCAGCGGGCAGCCAATCCAGCACCGATTTTATTGTGTTCAGGCTGGGCGAAATACTGCTAAACTATGCAGAAGCAGCCTTCTACCTCAACCGTACAGAAGACGCCAGGGCAGCAATTAACCAGCTTCGCCGCAGGGCAGGCATGCCTGATCGTGCTACCATTACCGAAGCCAACATCAGACAGGAAAGGCAGGTAGAGCTTGCTTTTGAAGAACACAGATACTGGGATCTTCGCAGGTGGCGCATTGCAGAGCAGGTGCTGCATAACAGGCGCTTACAAGGGTTTGACTTTGTGTACGACTTTGACGTAAAACGCTATAGGGTTACCCTCAGAAATGCTGAAAGCCAGGCCAGGACATTCCTGCCAAGGCACTATTACTTCCCGCTGGGTATCGACAGGATTGCCGACAATCCGAATTTGATTGAAAATCCGTTGTATTAAAAGATTACTTCTGTTTATAAAAAAGGGATCAGCAGAAAAGCTGCTGATCCTTTTTTCCGGATATAATTAGCTTGGTATAGTTTTTTGTCGCATTAATTACTTTAATAATGCTTCCGTGTCCGTCTTTTTTCAAAAACGCTTATTTGCCCGATGTACTAAAAAGACAAACTCCATTTGTTTAAATAATTAACAGGATTTAAAATGGTTAGATCGCAAGGAAATTGCAGGTATCTGTTAAATGGTATGGTGGCTGGGTTCGCCTTATTGTTATCAGGTTTTATCTATGCCCAGAATAGCATGCCATCCAAGTCGAAGCCCATGAACGTTGTGTTCATTCTTACCGATGACCACCGGTTCGACTTTATGGGTTTTACCGGAAAAGTGCCATGGCTGGAAACCCCCGCTATGGATAAAATGGCCAAAGAAGGCGTTTGGGTAAAAAACGCCTCCGTTACTACCGCCCTGTGTTCACCTTCAAGGGGATCCATTCTTACCGGGCAGTATGCACATACGCACAAAGTGGTAGATAATTTTTCGCCCCTTCCGGATAATTTGCGCTTTTTTCCGGAATATCTGCAGCAAGCAGGCTACAAAACTGCTTTCTTTGGGAAGTGGCATATGGGGCATGCAGGGGATGATCCGCAAAAAGGATTTAACCACTGGGAAAGCTTCAAGGGGCAGGGCGTTTATTACAATCCGTTGCTGAATATAAATGGCAAGCGGGTTCAATATAAAGATAGCACCTATATAACCGACCTGCTTACTGAACACGCTGCCAACTGGATGCGCGAACAGCCCCGCGACAAACCCTTTTTTATGTACGTTTCGCACAAGGGCGTACACGATGAATTTATGCCCGCTCCCCGCCACCGCGGCAAGTATCGTGGCAAGCCCATTCAATACCCAAGCACCATTAACCTTACGGCTACTGCCGGCAGTAAGTTACGGGGAGATCTTTCTAAAAGTCCTACCGCCGAAATGGCGAAAAATGATACCACATACAATGTAAAGGATATTCCTAAATGGGTTTGGGAGCAACGTAATAGCTGGCATGGGGTTGACTTTATGTATAACGGACGTGTGGACTTTGACGATTTTTATTACCGGTACTGCGAAACATTGCAGGCCATTGATGAAAGTGTTGCTACCATCAGAAAAACATTGGATGACTTGGGTATTGCTGAAAATACCATGGTCATTTACATGGGCGATAACGGATTTTTGATGGGCGAACACGGGCTTATTGACAAGCGTAACATGTACGAAGAAAGCCAAAAAGTACCTCTCCTGGTGTATGCTCCCGGAATGCCGCAAAACGGAAAGCCGCTCGATCAGATTATTCAGGGCGTTGATATTGCGCCAACTATATTGCAGGCTGCTGGTGTGGCCATACCAAAGGCAATGCAAGGGCAATCTTTTTTGCCGCTCTTGCAGGGTAAGCAGGTAGCCTGGCGAAACAAAGCCTTTTATGAATATTATTGGGAGTTTTCTTATCCGCAAACACCCACCACATTTGGTGTGCGCGAGGGTAATCATAAGTTTATTTTTTATCCTGGTATATGGGATGTGTCAGAGTTTTACGACCTGGGTACCGACCCCGAAGAAAAGCGGAACCTTTATCGCCATCCGGCCTGGCAACAGGAAATAGCCCGCATGCGGGGCGAACTGTGGAAATGGTTGAAAGAAACAAGCGGCTTGCAAATTCCGCTTAAGCCTATAACCGAAAAAAGGGAAGATTTTTATAATAAGGGATTGTACTAATTGAAAAGCAGAAGCTTCTAAGTTACAACCCTTATGATATAGCGCTGCCTGGTCGCTTTTGAAGTGACAAATTAAATGGAAATTTGTGCTAACAATTTCCCGCAATCTTTTAATATAAGTTGACATAAAATGTGTAAATTGATTAAATATAGTATTGGCCTGACTCCTATTATCTTATTAACGGTGTTTCAACTTACTGTGCAGGGGCAGCCCCGTTTAAACTTTGGCCTTACGAGGCCACAGCCGGCAGAAACGCTTCCAAAAAGCAATGCTCCTGCGCAAAAGCCTGTGTTAAAACCAAAGTCGGGCATATTGGGCAGTGCCCTTGCAAAAGGCAATGCAACCTACCAGTTGAATAGTGGATGGGAGCTTACCGATAATATGACCCAAATGCTGGGGACCAATTCTGTATTTGATGTAAACTATAATACCAAAGGCTGGCATGATGCGGTAGTACCTGGAACCGTATTGACTTCGCTTGTGGCAGCAGGAGTATATCCCGATCCTTATTTTGGTCTGAATAACCTAGCCATTACAGATTCGCTTTGCCGCAAAGATTGGTGGTACCGCACCACCTTTGAAACGCCGGCGGGAGAAAATGGTAAGATGGCGTGGCTAACCTTTGGCGGCATAAACTATAAAGCACGCGTTTGGCTGAATGGATATCATTTGGGTGATATAAAAGGGGCCTTTATCAGGGGAACTTTTAATGTGAGCGAATACCTGAAAAAGAGTGGCCGTAATGTACTTTTAGTACAAATGTTGCCTCCAAATAATCCCGGTATTCCTGATGAGCAATCGGCATTGTCGGGTATGGGTAAAAACGGCGGGGTTCATACCATGGATGGTCCGGCTTTTTTCGCCACCGAAGGTTGGGACTGGATACCGGGTATACGCGACCGTGATATGGGCATCTGGCAGGGGGTTGACCTTTCTTTTACCGGCAGCGTTACCGCCTCCGATCCGCAAATTATTACCGACCTTCCTTTGCCTGATACATCGAGCGCGCATGTATTGCTGCGTACCGAACTGGTGAACCATGCAGCAAGCGTACAGCAGGCTACTGTTCAATTTTCTTTTGAAGGAGTTACGGTAACCAAACAAGTTACCCTGGCCGCAGGAGAAGAAAAAGCCCTTACACTTTCGCCGGAGGAATACCCGCAACTAAAACTGAATTATCCCAGGTTGTGGTGGCCAAACGGTTACGGATTGCCGAACCTGTACACTGCTACTGTAAAGGTATCGGACGCAAAAGGAACAGAGCAAAAGCATGAAATACGATTTGGCATACGCGAATACTCTTACGAAATGATGGCTGATGTTCCTGCGCAGCAGGCATTGCGGTTTGCGTACAGCCCTACCGATATAAAAACAGACAAACCTTTGTTTGATTTTGCAAAGAGAAGAGATTTTGGAAGCAAAATTTTTATCCCTTCATTGTATGCGGGAGCGCCTGTTGATCAGTTTCAGCCTTTGCCCGAAAAGGATAATCCTTATTTGGTTATCAGGGTAAATGGTAAGCGTGTTTTTTGCAAGGGTGGCAATTGGGGCATGGATGATGCCATGAAGCAAATAAGCCGTGAGAGGCTGGAGCCTGCTTTCCGACTGCACCGTGAGGCCAACTTCAACATGATTCGTAACTGGACCGGTGTAAGTTTTGAACCGGTGTTTTTCGAGCTGGCGGATGAATATGGCATGATGGTCTGGAACGATTTCTGGATAAGCACCGAAGGGTTCAACCTGAATCCTGCCGATCAGGTTATGTTCCTTGAAAACAGCCTGGATGTAATAAAGCGTTTCCGCAACCACGCATCAATAGCTATCTGGTGCCCGCGTAATGAAGGCTATGCCCCGCCCGGATTGGCCGACGAACTGGCTACACAGGTGGCTAAAGAGGATGGTACAAGGCATTATCATGGCAACTCACGTGAGGCAAATCTGCGCCAAAGCGGGCCATGGCATTTTTTCGAAAACAATAAGGATTATTTTACAAAGCACGGGAAGGGTTTCACCACCGAAATAGGAACTTTTTCAGTTCCGGAGGCAAGCACCATCCGTAAGTTTATGGACCCGAAAGACCAGTGGCCTATCAATGACATATGGCATTACCATGACCTGCATATGAACAATCAAAATCTTGAAGGATATTTGAAAACCATTGACAGTTTGTATGGTCCTTCAAGTGATCTTGATGATTTTAACCGGAAAGTTCAGCTGGTAAATTATGAAAGCCACAGGGCCATGTTTGAGGCATGGAACAGTAACCTCTGGAACAATAGCAGTGGCGTATTGCTTTGGATGAGCCATCCTGCCTGGCCTAGTATGATCTGGCAAACCTATTCATGGGATTTTCAAACCCACGGTTCCTTTTATGGATCAAAAAAGGGATGCGAACCCCTGCACATTCAAATGAACCTGCACGATAACAAGGTATTGGTAGCCAATACCTCATTGCTGGAACACCAGGCTGTTGTGGCAGGTATGCAGGTATTTAGTCCCGATGGCAAAGAGCTGCAATCCAAAAGCCTGACCGTAAGTATTCCTGCAAATGTAAAAACAGATTTATTTGAAGCTGCTATAGACAATGCTGCAATGCCGTCCAACTATCTTGTGCGCCTTTGGATAAAAGATAAGAAGGGAAATGTAATGGCAGCCAATGAGTATTGGAAGAGCAATGAAGCTACAGGGCATTTTAAAAGTTTCAATCAACTGCCTCCTGTTTCTGTTAGCTCCAAAGTAACGCGCCCTGCAAATGGGCAGGTGATCATTGAGCTGGAAAATAAAACGAAAAATCCTGCTATTGGTGTTAAGCTGGATGCGCTGGACAAAGCGGACCAAATACTATTGCCGGCTTACTTCAGCGATGGTTATTTTACCTTGCTTCCCAAGGAAAAAAGAACCATTGTGCTGGAAATAGCCAATAGGGATGCAATAAACAAAATTCAGATATCCGGTTACAACCTTAAGGGATTTGTATCTATCCAGTAAATTACTAATTCATTTAAGCAGGTGCATAAAACTTTTTCTAAATATTCAGATATCGTAAATAGGTCTTTAATAATGCTATCAAATAGTTGCATGAAATTGAACCTGATTATTTTTTGCCTGTTTATTGTAAGTATTGCTGAGGGACAAAACACAGTCCCCTATGATTCTATTACGCCATTGGAGCCATATAATTTTGTGCTTGGCACCAATTCCATTGGAGGAAACTATCAGTTTTCAAACGAATCGAAACTGTTAGAGCAGGCGAAGCACCTACGCGGCATGGGTTCAAACATCATTAAAATTTCTTTAGGTCAAAATGCCCCCAGGTCATATGGATTGACTTTAGACAATAAGCCTTCAACCACTTTACAATTATTTAAGGCAAGCCCGGAGTATAAAAAAGTATTTGACATGGATTTCAAATACATTTTTGCCTGGGTACATACCATTACCGGTATTGAATGGAAGAAGGGCATAAATGCCGAACAGGAAAAAGTGTTATACGATGAGATGTATGAATTCATTTTATATTTATTAAAGGAGTATAACAATTCCGGAAAGACTTTTTTTATTGGGAACTGGGAGGGCGACTGGCTTTTGCATACCAATAATAACCGGAATGTAGATCCTCCCCAGGAACATGTTTCCAATATGACCAAATGGTTGCAAATAAGGCAAAGGGCTATTGATGATGCGAAGAAAGCATCGAAGGCCAGGAACGTTTTTCTGTATTATTACGTTGAAGTAAACCTTGTATTGAAAGGCATGCAGGGTAAAACATGTATTGCCAGCCAAATTTTACCTGACCTTAATGTAGATTTCGTTTCATACAGCAGCTATGAGGCTATTAAAAACAGAACGTACGCTGAAAAGAAAAATACCCTTGATTCTGTTTTTAACTACCTGGAAAAGCAATTAAAACCTAAGGATAATCTGCCTTTCTCAAGAAGGGTGTTTATAGGGGAATACGGGTATCATGCAAACATCAATCGGCCTGAATCCTTTAAGAAGCAATATGATGAAACCGTTGATATAGTGAAAATTTCGATGGAGTTAAATCTGCCTTTTGCGCTTCATTGGCAAATGTATAATAACGAGTATGAGAACGGGGTATCTAAAGAAATGTCGCTGATAAACGAAAAGGGAGAAAAAACTCCCTTGTATTTATTGCACAAAAAATTTTATAAGGAAATGAACAGTTACCTGATGGCATTTAAGGCAAAAAATAAAGCCTATCCGTCGGATGCTGAGTTTAAAAAGAAGGCTTTGGAGGTATTGGCTCGTTTGGAATAATGTGGCTTTGATGGTAAAAAATTTGTAATAAGCATACGGACAGAATTGGCTTGATGAATGAGGTTAAATTTGTTCCTTTTATTGAACAAGCCAAGGAATTTTACAGGAGAATCTTTTCAATTATATCTTGTTAATTAAAAAAATGTAACGATGAAAAAAGCAATGTGGTTTCAGCTTTTACTTACCCTGATGATCTTTTTATTCGCGTGCAAGAAAAAAGACGGTAGCGATACTACCCCTACGCCGCCACCTTCAAATGATCTTTCAAAACTGGAAGCTTACAATTTTGTATTAGGCACCCATGCGATTTCCAAGAGTTATCAGTTTACTACTGAAAACAAGCTGGTTGAACAAGCCAAAAAAGTGCGCGAAATGGGTTCTAATATCCTAAAAATCAGCATGGGCCCAAATTCTACCGATCTCTACGATATCAATGAAACTACAAAAAGTACACGGGTACTCGACCTGTTTACCAAGAATTTGCCTTACAGAACTGCCTTGGATATGGATTTCAAATACATATTTTTATGGGTACACACCTTGGCTGGCTTTGATTGGAAGAATGGCATTAATGCCTCACAGGAAAAGATATTGTACGATGAAATGTATGATTTTGCATCGCATCTGCTTAGCAGGTACAACAATACAGGTAAAACTTTCCTGATTGGAAACTGGGAAGGCGACTGGATATTGCTTCCCAGCTACGATAGAACTCAAACACCGTCTGCTGCCTTTATTTCGAACATGACAAAGTGGTATCAGATTCGTCAGAAGGCCATTGATGATGCCAAAAAAGCATCTACAGCAAGTAATGTTTTCATGTATCACTATGCAGAAGTAAACCTGGTTGAAAAAGGTATGGCTGGTCAAGTCTGTATTGCTGAAAGCATACTGCCCAATGTGGATGTTGACCTTGTTTCGTACTCGAGCTATGAGGCCATAAAAGATAAAACATATGCCCAGAAGAAGACACATCTCACTAATATTTTTACATACCTCGAGTCAAAGCTCAAGCCAAGGACACCTGCTTTGCCTTTTTCAAGAAGGGTTTTCATAGGCGAGTATGGCTATCAGGCAACTGCTACCAACGCTGCATCCATGCTAAAACAAGCAAGTGAAACCAAAGAAATAATGAGGATTTCTTTTGAACTGAATCTTCCCTTTGCCTTGCATTGGCAAATGTATAATAACGAGTACGATAATAACGGAGTTTCAAAACAAATGTCGCTGATTAATGAAAGTAACATTAAGATGCCACTTTATTTTACGCACCAGAATTTTTACATAAAAATGAACAATTACCTGAAAGCCTTTAAGGAAACCAATAATACCTATCCGTCAACAGAAGCGTTTAAACAGAAAGCTTTGGAAGTTTTAGCTACACTTTAATGGGTGTATTTACTGACTAATTTAAAGGCTGGTGTTTCCATCAGCCTTTAATGTTTTATCCACTTACGGGGTGGTGTCCCCACCATCCGGTAGGAGGACACAAGCCTAAAACTTCTTAAACCTCTCCCAGGCTGCCTTTTCCAGCATCTCCCGGTCATCGGGGTGCGAAATTTCAATCAGGTCGTGGGCCCGCTGCCGCAGGTTGCGCCCGTACAGGTAGGCAATACCATACTCGGTTACCACATAATGCACATGCCCGCGGGTGGTTACCACGCCTGCGCCGGGTTGTAAAAAAGGTACAATACGGGATAGCCCCTTGTTGGTTCGGCTTGTAATGGCAATAATGGGTTTGCCGCCTTCGCTAAGCGCTGCCCCGCGCATAAAATCCATTTGGCCGCCAATGCCGCTGAACTGCCGGGTGCCAATGCTGTCGGCACAAACCTGCCCGGTTATGTCTACCTCAATGGCGCTGTTGATGGCCACCACTTTAGGATTGCGCCTGATGGTATGCGGATCGTTTACATAATCAATATCGAGGAAGGCAAAGGCGGGGTTATCGTTTACATAATCGTATAGTTTGCGGGTACCCACGGCAAAACCGGTAACGGTTTTATTGGGGTGAATGCGTTTTTTACTGTTGTTTACCACATCGCTTTCAAATAACGGGATAATACCATCGCTCACCATTTCGGTATGCACCCCCAGGTTTTTGTGGTTGGCCAGGCACTTAAGCACCGCATCCGGAATGGTGCCAATCCCCATTTGCAGGGTACTGCCATCGTCAATCATGCCCGCAATAATTTCGCCGATGCGTAATTCGGCGGGGCCTGTTTTGGCTCCGTAATCTACTTCGGGCAGCGGGTCTTCATTGTACACCATTGAATCAAATTTGCTCATGTGTATCATGCCATCACCATGGGTACGCGGCACGTTGGGGTTTACCTGTGCAATTACATGTTTGGCCATATTTACCGCACTGCGGGCTATGTCAACCGATACACCGAGGGTACAATATCCGTGCCGGTCGGGTGGCGATACCTGCACAAGTGCCACATCAATGGGCATGGTACCGCTTTTAAACAGGTCGGGGATATCACTCAGAAAAACAGGGATAAAATCGCCCCTGCCTTCATTGATGGCCTTGCGTACCGATTCGCTTACAAACATGCAGTTGATGCGGAAGTTTTCTTCATACTCGGGTTTATCTACCTCAATATCACCGGCTACGGTAATAAATACAAGTTCAACCTTGCGCAGGCGATCCTTTTGTTTGGCAAGTTCGCGCAGCAGGTGGAGAGGTGTTTGCGCGCTGCCGTGTACAAAAACCCGGTTGCCGCTTTTTACCACACCAAGGGCTTCCTGTGCGGTTATATAATGTATTGGCAATAGCATATCTTTCGTTTTAATTGATTTTCAATATTTCTGACTATTTATGGGTATAGATAACCAAAGGTTAAAAAATTATTGTACAAAGTTCCGTCCGGCTAACTTTGCGCCAAATGATGAATATCATGATTGGACGTAACCTCCTCATTTGTTTTGGATTAACTTTAATTTCTATGGCTTCGCGGGCACAGGCTTCAGAACCCGACAAGTCTCCATTGGATATCAGTTATGCACCCTACAACTACCCGATTTTAAAGTTCCAGGGAAAGCACCCATCCGCTATGCCTTTTGCAAGGGTGGTTTACAGCCGTCCGCAAAAAAATGGCCGGGCACTATTTGGCACCGAAATAAAATACAATGAAATATGGCGGTTGGGCGCCAACGAATCTACTGAACTTGAACTTTTCCGGAGTGCAAATATTGGCGGAAAAACTATTCCCAAAGGCCGTTACACATTATTTTGCATACCAACACCCGATAAATGGACCCTTATATTGAGCAAGGATAATTATACCTGGGGCGCTTTCAGTTACAAACAGGCTAACGACCTGGTACGGCTTTCATTTCCGGTTACGAGGGTTTCAAGTCCGCCCGTTGAGTATTTTACCATGTACTTTAATGAAACCAATCACCTGGTAATTACCTGGGATGATATAAAGGTGGTGGCGCCGATCGTATTTTCATCCGGGAAATAGAAATCATCTTCATGTGCGGCATTGCAGGTATCATTACAGGCAGGGAAATTGGTTTAGCGCAGCAGCGTGCACAGGCCATGTCTGATGTGCTGGCGCATCGTGGTCCCGATGGAAAAGGTATTTGGCAGGATACAAATAGCCGCATTTGCCTGATGCACCAACGGCTCAGTATTATTGACCTTTCACCGGCATCAGACCAGCCTCTGCTATATGGTAATTACGTGCTCGTTTTTAACGGCGAAATTTACAACTACCGTGAGCTGAAAATGGAGTTGCAGCAAAAGGGCTATCGCTTCAGTTCTGCAGGCGATGGCGAAGTAATTCCTGCCGCTTACGATTGGTGGGGAAACAATTGCCTGCACCGGTTTGATGGCATGTTTGCTTTTGCCCTGTTTGATACCGTAAAGCAACGCATGCTGATAGCCCGCGACCGGCTTGGCGAAAAGCCCCTCTATTTTCATGCACGGTATGCCGAACGGGGGCGGCTTGACCACCTGCTTTTTGGGAGCGAAATGAAGGCGCTTTGGGCAGGCGGCGCACCCCGTGTGGTTAATAATACCCTGCTGGGCAATTATATTTCGCTTGGGTTTGTACAGAACCCCATAGTAAAAACCGATACATTTTTTAAGGAAATCCAGAACCTGCCGCCGGGCTACCTGCTAGAGGTTGAAACAGATGCCATGCGGTTTGTAATGAAACGCTGGTATGAACCTTTTAAACAAATCGGGCATTTACCTGCGGTAGAAACAAAGGATGAAAATAGGGTAATTGAACAGTTTCGCGATATACTGCTGCGATCGGTACAACTGAGGCTGCGCAGCGATGTGCCGGTAGGTACAAGCTTAAGTGGCGGGCTCGACAGCAGCAGCATTGTAGCAGCTATTGATGTTTTAAAAAGCAAACAGGGATCTGCGGAAGGCTGGGCCAATGTTTGCTTTTCGGCCGTTTTTCCCGGGTTCGAAAAAAATGAGGCTGCCTGGAGCGAAAGGGTAGCAAAGCAGTTTGGCATTTCACAGTACCTGGTTCAGCCCGATGCAGGAGACCTGGCCAAACATTTCGGGGAAATGATGTATTATCAGGAAGAGCCCGTTCAAAGCAGCAGCGCATTGGCACAGTTTATGGTGTACCGGCAGGCAAAAGAAGAGGCTGTTTCGGTATTGCTCGATGGGCAGGGGGCCGATGAAATAATGGCGGGCTACAGCCGCTACAGCCATTGGTACCTGCAGCAATTATTGCGTACCAACAGGGGCGAAATGCAGGCAGAAAAAAAGTTGTTGCAGGAAAACGGTATGCTGGAAGGATGGGGCATAGGTAATTACCTCGCTGCCTGGCTGCCACATCAAACAGCGCAGTTGCTGAAGTGGAAAGCAGTACGGCAGCAAAACAAATCGCCCCTGCACCCCGATTTTCTCGCTGCCAGCCGCGACGACAATACCTTGTTTAAACCGCATATCCGCACCCTTGATGATATGCTGTATTTCAATACGTTTCAGTTTGGACTCGAGGAATTGCTGCGCTATGCCGACCGCAACAGCATGGCCCACAGCCGCGAAGTAAGGCTTCCTTTTTTAAGCCATGAGCTGGTGGAGTTTGTATTTTCGCTGCCGGCACATTTTAAAATACGGCAGGGTTTTGGCAAATGGATTTTGCGTAAGGCTATGGATAAATACCTGCCCGCCGAAATTGTTTGGAGAAAAGGTAAAGTCGGGTTTGAACCGCCTCAACAGCAATGGTTGCAGCAACAGGATATGCAGGAAATGATACGGGAAAGCCGTAATAACCTCGCCAGAGCAGGCATTATTTTACCATCGGAAATTAACCGGCCCATTGCCGGTATGGGCGCTCATGAACAGGGTAATTATGATTGGCGCTATTTATGTGCAGCCACCATTTTAAAATAAGCTATCGGGTATTTTCTTTTTCAGCAAGCACCTCTTTTGCTACTGCAAGGGCAGCAGTAAAATCCGGGAGAATAAACCGCTTGCCAATACGGAAAAGCAGTCTCGATTTCTGCAGTTCCTGTAAAACATTTGGCTGAACCCCGCTTAAAATCATTTTGGTATTGTCTTTTTCACACATTTTCAATACGTCTTTTATGGTATGCAGCCCGGTGGCATCAATTACCGGCACATTGCGCATACGTAAAATAAGCACTTTCGGTTTTTCTTCCACAAAGCGCATGGAGTCTTTGAATTTGTAGGCGGCGCCAAAAAACATAGGCCCGGTAATTTCAAATACATCCACAGCAGCCGGAATATCGAATTTTTCGGTTGCATTGGGGTCGGGCGCGCCATCAGGCAGCTTATGCGGATTTACATCCACACTGCTTATCTGTATCATTTGCCGCATAAACAGGAAGGCAGCGAGCACCATGCCAATTTGAATGGCGATCGTAAGATCGAAAAACACCGTTAGGAAAAAGGTGGTAAGCAACACAATTGCATCGCTGCGGATGCCGCGGGCAATATCCATAAAAGTTTCGTGCTCGCTCATATTGTAGGCTACCACAATCAAAATACCTGCAAGCGCACTCATAGGTATAAGCGAAGCCCATTTGCCAAACAGCAGCATGATAATGAGTAACACAAGGGCATGAACGATGCCTGCAACCGGTGAACGCCCGCCATTTTTTACATTGGTGGCGGTGCGGGCAATGGCGCCGGTTGCCGGAATGCCGCCAAAAAGGGCAGAAGCAATATTAGCTCCTCCCTGTGCAATCAGTTCGGTATTACTGCGGTGGTTGCTGCCAATCATGCCATCTGAAACTACTGCGCTCAACAGCGATTCAATGGCCCCAAGCATGGCAATGGTAAAGGCGGGTGCAAGCAGCATTTTTATGGTAGCCCAGTCAATATGCGGAAATACCGGCATGGGCAGGCTCGAAGGGATTTCACCAAACCTGCTGCCGATGGTTTCAACGGGCAAATGGAATAGCTGTACCACGAGGGTAGATAAAAAGATGGCTATCAGCGAACCCGGAATAATGCGGGTAACTTTTGAGGAATAAAGCACCAGCACAATACTCACGAGTCCGATGCCAAGTGATATCCAGTTAATAGAGGCAATATTTTGGCCATAAGCCATCCATTTTTCAATGAAGTCGGCCGGCACTGTTTCCATTTTCAATCCCAGCAGGTCTTTTATTTGCGAGGAAAATATAATAACGGCAATACCGGTGGTAAAGCCCACAATCAATGGATGAGGAATAAACTTGATAACGCTGCCCATTTGGGCAATGCCCATAATAATCAGCATAATACCTGCCATTAGGGTGGCAATTATCAGGCCATTTATGCCAAATTGCTGTACAATGCCAAATACAATAACGATAAAAGCGCCGGTTGGCCCCCCGATTTGTACCCGGCTGCCACCAAAAATGGATATGATCAGGCCGCCAATAATGGCTGTGTACAAACCTTTTTCGGGCGAAACCCCCGAGGCAATGGCAAAGGCAATGGCAAGGGGAAGGGCTACTATCCCCACAATAATGCCCGCCATCAAATCCCTTAAAAATTTTGCCTTATTATACGTTTTTAATAATTCGAAGAATTTGGGATAGAACATAGTGGTTATTAAACAGTTATTCGATAAATCAACGCCCCACTTTACAGGATTTTGGGTTATTCATATTTGATCCAGAATTTTAATTGCCCGGCGAAATGGGTTTCCAAAACGGTATATTCTTCGGGAATATATCCATTATTGGTATGGTAAGTAGCCAGCCGGGTATAGGTGGGCAGTGCCTTTAATTTTTTATATAAAAGATCGGAATAGAACCTGAAAAGGCTTGAAGAAAACTCGATTTCGGTATCAACCTGTACAGATGTTTGGTCTAAATTTTCGTAAAATGCATTAAAGAAATAAATCCCGGTGAATTTCGACATATCAAATTTGGCAAGGTTTTCATGCAGGATTTGTACATTTTCCAGGCCAAGTTTTTGCAGTATTTCATTTCCAATACCTACCAGGTTTTCCCTTTGCTCAATGCCCGTAATATGGGCCTTGGTAAAATAAGCTGCGGTTGCACAAAACTTTCCCGATCCGGCGCCAATATCAAGAATATAGGGGTTTTGACTGCCTTCTGCCAAAAATTGTGCAGCCTTTTTGGCAACATCCAACGGTGTCCAGTGTTTATGACTGATATCCCTGTACGGGGCAGGAATCAGGGTATCAAAGTTCTTATCTGACAGAAACCATTTTTCGGCATGCGTAATTTTACGTTGGGTAGTTGTTTTAAAAACCATCTGCAAAGTTACGGTTCATTTTGCCTGTAAAAGGGGACAAAAATCATTTGTGCGTCAGGTAATTTTTTCAGCAGTAATTATTGTGTGAATTTGGCATAGTGAAGTACCTTAACCCGCAACCATTTTCATCCTTACCCAGAAGAACGCCCGACTCCAAAGCAGGAGACGGGCGTCATTGGTAAAATTATTTGTCTTTAATTCCAGCCACCTCCCAGCGCTTTATACAAATTCACCTTGGCAAGAATTTGTGTTAGTTGAATTTCAGTTAATTCAATTCTTGACTCAAGCGCTTCACGTTGGGTAAGCAGTACCTCCATATAATCGGCTCTTGCCGACCTGTATAAGTTATTCGAAATACCAATTGACTGGCTGAGTATATCAACCTCCCTGGCTTTGGTAGCATAGCTTGTTGAATAATTTTCCATTTTCGAAAGCTGGTTCATTACTTCGATATGTGCTTTTAAAATACTGCGTTCATAATGGTAAATTGCCTGAATTTGCCTCGCATTGGCATTTTGATAATTTGCTTCAATAGCATTTTTATTGATGAGCGGAACCATCAAATCGCCGGCCAGATTATATAAGATAGAAACGGGATTTACAAGGTATACCGGGTTAAAGGCCTGTATTCCCGCTGCAGC
>Ga0116158_10001355_pt1 | contig 22335 bp, 15 predicted proteins | sample AD_UKC052_MetaG_FD_89883 | JGI IMG/M metagenome (GOLD analysis project Ga0116158, IMG submission 89883) | Active sludge microbial communities of municipal wastewater-treating anaerobic digesters from USA - AD_UKC052_MetaG | ecosystem: Engineered > Bioreactor > Anaerobic > Digestate | place: USA... | reverse complement strand
CGGCTGCGCCGACGGCATTGTCCTTCAGCGCAAGCCTGGGTGCCGGAGGGCCGCCGGTGGCCTTGACCGAGTCCGAAGCGAACATGTCCTGCTCGCAACGCCTGAGCTCGCTCTTGAGCGCCGTGTTTGAGGGCAAGGCCACCGGCGGACATCCGGCTGCGCCAGGTTACGCGGGCGCCCCAGCCGGACCCGCACCGGCCCGTAAGACAATATCCGCGCAGCCCGCGTTCAAGCATATGTACTCAAAAAAATGCACAGGGAGGGGCTCGAACCCTCACGCCCAACCGGGCCCGGGCTTCTGAGACCCGGTTGTCTACCAATTCCAGCACCTGCGCCAAATAAAAAACACGAAAAAATGCACAGGAAGGGATTCGAACCCTCAAGCCCTCGCGGGCCCGGCCATCTCGGGGCCGGTTGTCTACCAATTCCAGCACCTGCGCTTGGGTCTCGATCATGAAATGAACAGCGGTCGGGATGACAGGATTTGAACCTGCGACCTCGTGCTCCCCGAGCACGCGCTCTCACCAGGCTGAGCTACATCCCGATTGAATTTCGCTTAACGCTCTCCTTAAAATTAACTCGCAAACAAATTGTCGGGACGGCAGGATTTGAACCTGCGACCTCCTGGATCCGAACCAGGCGCCCTACCAGACTGGGCCACGTCCCGGGGGTCGGCGCGGGAGGGGTCGAACCTCCAGCCTCCGCATTCGTAGTGCGGTGCTCTATCCATTTGAGCTACGCGCCGGGGATGTCGAGGCGGCAGGATTCGAACCTGCAACCTCCTGGTTCCAAACCAGGCGCGCTAGCCAGATTGCGCCACGCCTCGACGATATGCAGTTGTGCGCGATCCGCCTCTGGCACTGACACAATCCCGTTGCGGAATGTGTGTACCTTGCTCCGTGGCGGCCGCGCTGGGCGGCGCCGCGGAACCATGCGATCGCTGGGTGATGGCCCGCGACTCCCTTTCGGGAGTCGGGCGCTTCGCGCATCACCGGCGCGTACCTACGCCCCGACCGGGGCGTTCACCGCGTAGGGCGCGGCAGAAGGCGTAGGCGAAGCGGACGCACGGGGAGCGGCAGACCAGCGCGGGGCTGGAACTGGAGCTGCGACCCATGGATGTTGCTTGCCGTGTTCATGACTGCCTTCGAGACCTCGTATGTACTCCCCGAAAACGCAGCCGTCAAGACGTCGATTCAAAAAAAATACGAGTACGCGGATAAGCTCCGGCGAGCGCAATGGCGCCGGCCGCGAGCCCCGCGTGGCACCCGGGCGCTCGGCGAGCAATCGCGCCCGCCCGGGGGCGCGACGCACACGCGCGGCCCGGTCGATGGCGCTACACTGCCGGGATGTACGCGGGCCACTTCGACTTCACGCGCGCGCTGATGTGGACCGTCGAGGGGCTCCTCTCGCCCGCCGAGTGCGCCGCGCTGCTCGCCGAGCCCCGCGAATGGCTGCCGGCGACGGTGAACCGCGCCGAGGGGCGGGCCGTCGACGCGCGCGTGCGCGACAACTCGGTCGCAGTGCTCCGCGATCCTTCGCTGGCCACGGACCTGTTCGAGCGCGTGCGCCCGCACGTCCCGGAGACGATGTCCGGGATGACCCTCGTCGGCATCCACGTGCCGGTCCGCATCTATCGTTATGAAGTGGGCCAGCGCTTTGGGGTGCACCAGGATCAATCCTATGCGGCCGACGACCGCACGCGCAGCCTGCTCACCTTCATGGTCTATCTCAATGACGACTTCGCCGGCGGCGAGACCGAGTTCGTGGATCTCCGGCGCACGATCGTGCCAAGGACGGGCTCCGCATTGCTGTTTCAGCACATGCTGCTGCACGCCGGCGAGACCGTGACCTCGGGCGTCAAATACGTGCTCCGGTCCGACGTGCTCTACACCACTTGAGGGGCCCGCTGGCGCGACCGCGGCTCGCGGCTCGCCCCGCGCCCCACTTCGTGCGATAATCCGGGGCATGTCGCGCGCCCCGGCAGCCACCTGGTTCTTCGCGCTGGTCGTCGTCCGCCACGGCGACCGCTTCCTGCTGGTTCACGAGCGCAAGCACGGGCAAACCTGGTACTTGCCGGCAGGACGGGTGGAGCCCGGCGAGACGCTGGCCGACGCGGCGCTGCGCGAGACGCTCGAGGAGACCGGGCTGAAGGTCGCGCTCGAGGGCATCCTGCGGGTCGAGCACAACCCCGGCGTCGATGCGACGCGGGTGCGGGTGTTCTACCTGGCGCGCCCGCTCGGCGACACGACGCCGAAGCAGGCGCCCGACGAGCACTCGCTGGCGGCCCGCTGGGTGACGCTGGCCGAGTTGCAGCAACTGCCGCTGCGCGGGCAGGAGGTGCTCGAGATCTTCAGGGCGGTCGCCGCGGGCGCGCCGATCGCCCCGCTGGACCTCATCGTCCAGGAGGGCGCGCCCTGGCTGCCCTGACCTGAATGCGGCTCAGGGTCCGACGTGCGCGATCTTTCCGTCGATGACGCCGCCGACCCACACGGACAGCGGCACGCCGTCGATCACCGTCGTCCAGAACGACGGCGAGCGCAGCACCGTATGCCCGAGCCCGAAGTTGTAGAGGACCTGCGACTGGCCGATGAAGTAGGTCGAGGCGGTGGCCTGGTATTGCGCGCGTAGATCGAGCAGCCCCTGCTGATACACGTTCGCCGGGACCATCGTCGGCACACCGCCGCAATTGTCGAGCATGCTGTTGCCCCAGCCGAAGCCCATGAACGTGCGAATGATCGTGTCCGCGGTGTTCGAGAACAGACCGAAGCGCATATCGGGGTACTTGCCGAGCGCGTGGGCGATCGTGCCGCTGGCGAAGTCGTTCACGTCCGGGCAGTCGGCGCCGCACTCGGCGAGCAGGGTCTCGTCGAGGCCCCAGACGTCGCGGAAGGTCTGCTGCAGGCAGGACGGAATCACCTGATTACTCATCGGCGGGCCCGAATCGTCGATGACGATCATCTGCGGGCCAGGCAGGAACGCGTCGGCCACCTGCACGGCGTTGAGCCCGGCCCCGAACCCGCCGGCGCTGATGCCCGTGAGCAGCACCTTCTCCGCGTCCGCGAACTTCGGCACCCACGACTCGAGGTACTTGCCGATGTTTCGGTAACCATGGAAGTGGCGGACCTGCCCGCCGAGCTCCGTGTCCCGGTCGCCGCCGTGGATGTCCCCCGAGCAATACGGGACGTAGATCATGCTCCAGTCCTTGATCGGGTTGCCCGGGTTGATGCGATTGAAGATGCCGTCCGGCGGCGGGATGAACGGGATGCTGAACGCCGAGAAGTCGCACACGTCGTTGAAGCAGGCCCCGCCGCCCTCGAGGTAGATCATCAGGTTCTTCGACGCCGGATTGTGGCTGATGCCGAACCCGGCCATCTCCCCGTTCATGCAGATCGTGCCCGGCACATCGATGTATTTCCACTCGAGCGGCGGCGTATCGATGATGGGCACCGCCGTGCAATCCGGCAGGCAGCCGTCGAAGCGGTCGTCGTTGCCGTCGTCGCACGCCTCCCCGGGATCCACGCTGCCATCGCCACAGCGCGGCCCGGGCATCGCCGTGGTGCCGCCCTCCCCGCTGCTGCCCTGCCCCGTCTCGCCCCCGGTGCCGCCCCCGCTCCCACCATCGCCGGATGTGGGCGCGCTCGCCTCCCCCGTCGGCCCGCCATCGCTGACACCCGTCGAACCACCCGCGCCGCCCGAGCTGCCACCACCCGCACTGCCGCCGCCCGGATCAGTCCCACAGCCGCCGATAAGCGAGGTCCAGGCAGCAATGAAGGCAACGGTCGCGCTGAGTTTGTGCATGGGCAAGATCTCGCGCCAGTCTCACCTCGCCGGCCCCGCGATGTCAAGCCAATCCGTCGACCGCCAGCCCCGTCCCCTTCCCGTCCCCTGCTCGACCCCTGATATCCTCGCCCACGTCCACGCGCCGCCGAAGCAGAAGGTCGACGACGCATACATCGATCATTTTGATGTCGATGGCCAATACCCCTCCGACCATTTTCCGGTCGTCGGCATCGTCACCTTCGCCGCGAAAAATTGATCGCCTGCCACGCCCGGCCGAAGCCGGCATCTGCAGGGACCACAGACGCGCAGGCGCCCGCTGCGCCCATTGGCAGCAAGAGCCTCGCGCTTGCCACTGCGACCCCTCCGGGGCCTGAACCCCCGGCCCCTTGCCCACGCCGCTCACCCGCCGCATCCCAACGAAGCGATGTTCCGCGACCACGATCTCCAGGGCGAGCCATGAGCGAGCGCTTGCCCCAGCCGCCCTCGCTGGCGTTGTCGGTCCGGGAGTACGCGCGTGGCATCGCCGGCGGCCTGCTGTTCAGCCTGCCGCTGCTCTACACGATGGAGATGTGGGAGATGGGCGTGGTCGCCGAGCCTGGCCGTCTGCTGATCGGCCTCGGCGTCGGCTTCCTGCTGCTGCTCGGCTACAACCGCTACGCCGGTCTGCGCTGCGACGCCGGTCGGGCCGAGGTCGTGATCGACTCGGTCGAGGAGCTCGGGCTCGGCCTGCTGCTCGCCGCCGGCGTCCTGTGGTTGATCGGCAGCATCGACGAGGGCACCCGGATGCCGGAGCTGATGGGCAAGGTCGTGATCGAGGGTCTCGCGGTGGCGATCGGGGTGTCGGTCGGCACGGCGCAGCTCGGCGGCGAGGCGCCCGGCGTGGTCGATGACGAGAATGACGAGAATGACGAGAATGACGAGAATGACGAGAATGACGACGACGAGGCCTGCGCCGGCAAACGGCAACCCGCGAATGCGATCGACCCCGCGCGACATCCGGCCTGGTTCACCGGGCAACTGACACTTGCGACCTGCGGCGCCGTGCTGGTGGCCGCCAACGTCGCACCGACCGAGGAGATCGAGGCGATCGCGCGGACGCTCTCCATCGGGCAGCAGCTCGGGATCACCGGCCTCACCGTGGCGATCGGGGTGCTCGTGCTGTACTCGAGCGACTTTCGCGGCTCACGCGACCACGTCCTGTTCAATGCGCGCACCGACGTGCTGTTCGGCGCCCTCGCCACTTATCTGGTGTCGATGCTCGCCGCCGCTGCGCTGTTATGGTTCTTCGGCCGCTTCGACGCCAACGGCCCGGCATTTTGCCTCGCCGAGACGATCGTGCTCGGGCTGCCCACGGCGATCGGCGCGTCCGCCGGGCGCCTCCTCCTGCAACAACAACAATGACCGCACCCCGCAAAAACTGGTTCGAATGGACGGTCTTCTCCGCCGGCCTGCTGCTGTTGCTGCTCACCACCGGCTATCTCGGCTACCAGGCGCTGACGAGCGGGCAGCGGCCCGCCGTGCTGACCGTCACCCTCGGCGAGCCCTGGGTCCCCGACGCCAGCGAGCCCGGGCAGGTGATCGTGCCGGTCACGGTCCACAACGACGGCGGCCGCACCGCCGCCGAGGTCCAGGTCGAGATCTCGCTGGTCCAGGATCCCATGACCGAAACCGGCGGAACGAATGAAGTCGAGGCGAAGGCGATCGAGCGACGCGAGCTGACATTCGCCTTCGTGCCGCACATGTCCTCGCGCGCCGGGGCCCTGCCCTTCGTGTACCGGCCCGGCCGCGCCGCGCTGCGTGCCCGGGTGCTCGGCTACCTCGAGCCCTGAAGGCCCTGTCGGCGGCCGCCAGGCGCTCAGGCGCCTGCTGCGCCATATGTACCTACATCGCGCAACATCGGCGCAGCAGCCCCGGGTACCGACATTTCACCCGCCTGCGGATATCTTCGCATTTACGCGCACGACAGGCCGACATGTCAGGCATTCGCGGTAATTCGACAGGTAGTTCCGCAAATCGGCGTGTGGCCGCGCATTCGCCGACCCTCGCGTCGCGGCGGTCGCCGGGTGTATCGTCCGCGCTCCGTCGCACGCAGCCCTGACCATTGGCTCGCGTGCAAAATCAAGGATGGCGATGCCAGAGCTCAAAGAGATTGTCCGCGCGATCTTCCAAAACATCCCGATGATCGTATGGGCGATGGACAACGACGGCGTGGTCCTGCTCGCCGAGGGTTCACCGCTGTTCAACATCGGCTATTCGCCGGGGCAAATGGTCGGGCAGAACCTGATCCAGGCGTTCGGCCGCGACCCGGCCGCCGCCGAGCAGCTGCAACGGGCCCTGCGGGGCGAGACCTTCGCCAGCATCGGCGAGGCCGAGGGTCGCATGCTCTCGACCCGCTTCGCGCCGATGCTCGACGGCGCGGGCGTACAGGTCGGCGTCATCGGCATCGCCACCGACGAGACGGAGCACCTGGCGGCCCGCGCACAGCTGGCGGCCCGCACCACGGCGCTCGGCGAGCAGGCCGAGCTCCTCGACCTCGCCCACGACGCGATCATGGTGTGCCGCATCGACGGCACGATCACCTACTGGAACCACGGCGCCGAGCGCATCCACGGCCACACGCGCGCCGAGGCGGTCGGCCAGAAGTCGCTGCAGCTGCTGCAGACCGCCTTGCCGGTCCCGCTCGCCGACATCGAGCGGGCCTTGCGGGCCCAGGGCTACTGGGAGGGCGAGCTGACCCACACCCGCCCGGACGGCCGCCAGGTGATCACCAGCAGCCGCTGGGTCCTGCGCCCCGGACAGGGCGACGCCGCCGACTCGGTGCTGCAGCTCGACACCGATATCACCGCCCGCAAGCGCGCCGAGCGGGCCGACGCCGAGCGCCAGCAAGAGATCATTCGCATCCAGGCCCAGGCGATCGAGGAGCTGTCGACCCCGCTGATCCCGATCACCGACGAGATCCTCGTCATGCCCCTGATCGGCTTGATGGACTCGATGCGCGCCCAGCAGATCATGCAGAACCTGCTGAGCGGCCTCGCCAGCTCGCGCGGCAAGTTTGCGATCATCGATATCACCGGCGTCCAGGTCGTCGACACCGCGGTCGCCAGCGCCCTCCTCAAGGCCGCCCACGCCGCCCGCCTGCTCGGCACCCGGGTTATCCTCACCGGCATCCGCCCCGAGGTCGCCCAGACCCTCGTGCACCTCGAGGCCGACCTCAGCAGCATCATCACCTGCGGCACCCTCCAGAGCGGCATCCAGTACGCCGTCGCCCGCAGCCGCGCTCGCCTCGGCGAATGACCGGCCGCGCGAACGCCGGACGGATCCGTCCCCCGCGCTCGCGCATGCTCGGACTTCAATTCATTCGTCGACCCGCTTGACGGGCACGGCGAATGTCTGTAGTATCGTCGGCCAGTCGAGTTCGCCGCCATGAAGCGCCCCACGAAACCAGCCGAGCGCGCGCTCCGGGATACCCGGGCGAAGCGCCACCTTGCGGATAAACGCAAGGATACCTGCGGTTCGTGTTGAGCGCTCCTCTGCTTCATCCGGTTCATCCGGCAAAGTGAGCGCCAACGCGGACCAGCCAGGCAACAGCGGCGACCGGCGTGGTCGCGCTGCTGCCGACGGTGGGCGCCGATCGTCACGGTCCAACGATGCAGCATCGCCCGGACTCTGTGCACATTCCAATGTGCGCGGAGCCCGAGCGGCGCATCGAGACCTCGTGACGATCGCCATACGATAGCCGCGTTGGGGCAGTGGTAGCCCACCGGATTGTCTCTCCGGAAACACGGGTTCGAATCCCGTACGTGGCGTTCCTATCCGCGCAGTCAGCCGCGTTGGGGCAGTGGTAGCCCACCGGATTGTCTCTCCGGAAACACGGGTTCGAATCCCGTACGTGGCGTTCATCTCGTTCAATCACCCGGGCCGATAGCTCAACCGGTAGAGCGGCGGATTTTTAACCCGCAGGTTCCGAGTTCGATCCTCGGTCGGCTCATTTTCTCACGTTTACGCTGATCAGCCGCCCTGCGGCGCCTGGAAGCCGCCGGCGCGGTATGTGAGCACGAGGGTGTCACGATGTCCGCGCGCCTCGTCGGCGAGCGACTGGATCGGCGTGCTCTCGTGGATGACGCGGGTGTCGTCGATCAGCACGGCGGTCCACGGCGTGTCGAGCGTGAAGCGGACGCCGCGCGGACCGGCCGCCTCGAACACGCGGGTCTCGCCGCCGGTCACCGCGTGACGGCCGACCAGGATCACCGCGACGAAGTCGACGCCGTCACGGTGGGCGCCCTCGGGGGTCGGGCGGCCGACGCCCTCGGAGGTGTCGATGCGAAACGGGTGAGCCTCGACGTACCAGCGCGCGTCGGCCGGGGCGCGCACACCGGCCACGCAGCGGCCCACGCTGGCGATCAGGTCGCCCCACACGGCGGCGCCCGTCATCCGCGGATCGATCGGCTCGAACCACCGCTCGAGGCCGCCATGCAGCGCGTTGTATGCGGTCGACTGCCAGTGGGCACGATGCGGGACCTCGACGAGGCGGGCCTGGTCCGCGCCGACATCAACGATCGCGCAGCCGTGCCGGCGCGAGCGATAGCGGCCGAGGTCGCGCAGATAACCGTCGTGCGGCAGGTCGTCCCAGAACGGCGCGAGCGCGGCGAGCTCGGCGAGCGAATGCCCCGTCAGCCGCGCGAGCGCCGGCGGCGTGAGGACGGCGAAGCCCTGGTCGACGAGGCGAGCGCGGGCTTCGGCTGCGGTCAGCGCGTGGTCGAGGTCGATGAGCACGGGAGCCGCATCCTGCATGCTCCCGGCCGGATCTCCAAGCAGCGTCGGGCGAATCTCGACGGGCGAGCCGAACACCGGGCGCTCATCCCGTCGCCAGCAGCATTTGCAGCTGCTCGCTGCGATCCGCGTCTGCCGGCCGCTTGTCGGTGCGCCAGCGCAGCATCCGCGGGAACCGCACCGCCACGCCCGACTTGTGCCGCGTCGACCTTGCGATCCCCTCGAAGCCGATCTCGAACACCAGCGCCGGCTCGACCACGCGGACCGGTCCGAATTTCTCGAGCGTATGGTCGCGGACGAGGCGGTCGACCAGGCCGATCTCCGCATCGGTCAGCCCCGAGTACGCCTCGCAAAATGGCACCAACTCCTCGCCCCGCCACACCCCGAACGTGTAGTCGGTATAGAGGCTCGCGCGCCGCCCATGCCCGCATACTTTGAGCGCTCTTCTGTGACGACGGCGTGGCGGACCTGCGGCGCGGGTGGCGATTCAGCGAGGAGATAGCGAGGTTAAGCGAGGTTAAAATACGGCGTTCCTGTCAGATTGACATCGGAGCACCGATCAGCCACTCTCAGTGGCTTGGCCGATCTCGCGCAATTCACCCGGGACGAGCTGATCAATACGCTCCAGAGCCTTCTCGATAAAGAGAAGGCGGCCGAACAGCAGGCGAGGCTGGCATACGCGCTTCAGCTCGACCGGATGCGCGCGGTGCAGCGCGAGCTGGACGAATCGCGCAATCACTACTTACATCAGCTCGAGAGCCTCGACGGCGCGGTCCTGGAGATCGCCGATGAGCTCGCCTCCGTGTCGAGGGCCAACCTCCCCCGCCTGCTGCAGATCATCGTCGGCCAGGCCAGGCTGCTCGCGGACGCCGAGTTCGCGGCGTTCGGCGTGGTGGGGGAGACCAGGCCCTCGTTCTCGGCCTGGGTGTCCTCCGGCATGATCGAGGCCGACGCGCAGGCGCTCGCCCGCCCGCCCCGGCCGGTCGGTCTGCTCGGGGCGATCGTCACGGAGGGCAAGACCCTCCGACTCAAGGATCTACGCGAGCATCCGATGTTCGTCGGCTTCCCCGCGCAGCATCCGATGATGACCAGCTTTCTCGGCGTGCCGGTCCGCTACGGCGAGCGCGTCGTGGGCAACATCTACCTGACGAACAAGCGCGGGGGCGGCGAGTTCACCGAGGAGGACGCGCATTTCATCGAAATGCGCGTCGCGCCGGGGCTGCCATCGAGATCGCGCGGCTCAACGAGCTCGAGGCGCGTGAGCGCGCGGGCCTGTTCCTGCTCTCCGAGACCACCCGGGCGCTGAACGGCTCGCTCAGCGTCGATGCGATCTTCGGGGCTGCGGAGCGGATCGCCATGCTCTCGATCCCCACCTTCGCCGATTATTGCGTCCTCTATTTCACCGACGGCGAGCATATCCAGCGCTCGGCCAGCGCCCACCGGGATCCGACCGGGCAGGAGCGGTTGGCCCGGCTGCGGGTCGACGTCCGGCCAGGGAGCGACGATCCGACCGACGTCCTGACGCACGCATTTCGGACCCGGACACCCGTGCTGCTGACCGACCTCATCCACGAGCCGCCGCCGCCGCCGTTGCAGGCGCCCTTCCCGGAGATTGCCACCGCCTCGTTCATGGCGATCCCGCTGGTGGCGCGCGACCGGGCGATCGGTATCATCGCCTTCGGTTACTCCGACTCCGAGCGCCGCTACGAGGCCCGCGACGTGCTGCTGGCAGAGGCCGTCTCGATGCGGCTGGCCCTGGCCGTCGACAATGCACGCTTGTATGAGACCGCCCAGGCCGCGATCCGTTCGCGCGACAACATCCTGGCGATTGTGTCGCACGATCTCCGCACGCCGCTGGCGTCGATCGGGATGGCCGCGTCCTTGCTCCTGCAGGCGGCGCTCGAGCGCGCACAGGAGCCCGCGCGAAGGCGCCTGGAGATCATTCAGCGCTCCGCTGCGCTGATGAGCCATCTCATCGAGGACCTCCTGACCGTGACCACCATCGAGGCGGGTAGCTTCTCGGTCGACCAGCGCCCGGTCGAGGTCGGCGCGCTCGTCGGTGAGCTGGTCGAGACGCTGACGCCGCTCGCTACAGCGCGGTCGCTCGCGCTCGAGCAGAGCGTCGCGCCGGCCCTGCCCATGGTGCTTTGCGACCGCGATCGGGTGCTGCAGGTGCTGTCGAACCTGGTCGGTAATTCGCTCAAGTTCACGCCGCCCGCGGGTCGCATTCACATCGCCGCGGCGCTGCGCGAGGGCGAGGTGTGCTTTGCGGTCCAGGACACCGGCAGGGGCATCCCCGAGGCCGAGCTGCCGCATCTGTTCGATCGCTACTGGAAGTCGGAGGCTGGCGGCGGGGGCGTCGGCCTGGGTCTAGCGATCGTGAAGGGGATCGTGGCGGCCCATCGCGGGAAGCTGTGGGTCCAGAGCACGCAGGGCCAGGGCTCCACGTTCTCCTTCACGCTGCCGACGGTGGGCTGAGCCGCAAACTCGCCGTCGACCCAAATGCCCATGACCATGCCGCGCTCAGGTCGGCGGCATCGGCCGCGGCTCGGGCAGCGGATCGGGACGTGGCTCGGGACGCGGACGCGGGCGCGGCCGCGGCTCCGGCTCGACCCCCGGGAACGGCTGCGGCTGCGGCTGCGGCTCGACCTGCGGCTGCGTGCCCGGCCACGGCTGCGGGTCGACCCGCGGCTGCGGTTGCGGCCGCGGCTGCGAATTCCCCGGGAACGGATCCGGCTGCGGCTCGGGCTGCGGCTGCGGCTGCGAGTTCCCCGGGAACGGCTCCGGCTGAAACTCCGTCCGCGGCAGCGCGGTGTCCTCCGGGCTGCGCGGGTCTTGCCCCTGCGAGCAGCTCTGGACGACCAGCAGCGCCGTCGCCCCGAGCAGCACGAGCAGCGCCAGCGCCCCGACCCCGCCCTGCCCCTTCACGATCGATCGCCTTGTCTCGCCCATCTCGCCACCCTATCACGCCATCGATGATCGCGACCAAGCGGGATCATAACGCGCGAAAACCCGCTCTTTGACCATAGGAGCTCAGGCGCCCAGCACCGCACGCACCGCGCGCGCGAGCACCTCCGCCGGGAATGGTTTGCCGAGGACGCGGGCGCTCGGGCCGGGCGGTCCGTACCGGAGCACCACGTCGTCCGGGTAACCGGACATGTAGAGCACGCGGGTGCCCGGTCGCTGCGTCACGACCGCGTCGGCCAGCTCGCGTCCATTCGCGCCGGGCAGCACCACGTCGGTCAGCAACAGGTCGACGGCCCGGCCGCTGGCGACGTAGGCGAGGGCCGCCGCGGAGTCGCCGACGTCGTGCACCTGGTAGCCGAAGCGCTCGAGCATCGAGCGCACCGCGACCCGCACGGGCGCCGAATCCTCGACCAGCAGGATCGTCTCGATTCCGCGTAGTTCGGCGCCATCCGTCGGCGCACGCTCGGCCGAGGTCATGACGGCGCTGAGCGGCAGGTCGATCTCGAAGGTCGTCCCGCGGCCGGGCTCGGTCGCCACGCGGATCGCTCCGCCGCTCGACTCGACGATCGCGAACACGGTCGCCAGGCCGAGGCCGGTGCCGTGGTCGCGGTCCTTGGTGGTGAAGAAGGGCTCGAAGATCCGCGCCCGGGTGCGCTCGTCCATCCCGGTGCCCGTGTCGCTCACCCTCAGCACCGCGAAGCTGCCGCCCGGGTGCCCCGGCGCGTGCGCATCGCCGGTTCGCTCCACCGTGGAGGTGCTGAGCGTCAGTTCGCCGCCGCCCGGCATCGCGTCGCGCGCGTTGATCGCCAGGTTCATAACGATCTGCTCGAGGTGCACCGGATCCATCCACACGACATTGCCCGGCTCCGCGTAGCGCGTGACCAGGCGGATGTTCTCGCCGATCACGCGCGCGAGCCTCTGCTCGACCACGCCGACGATCGCCTCCAGGCGCACGGGACGCGGCTGGGCGACGTCGCGGCGCCCGAACGCCAGCAGCTGCCGGGTCAGCGCCGCCGCCGAGTCGGCGGCCTTGCGGATCTCCTCGACGTCGGCGCGGCGTGGATCGGCGTCCTCGAGGCTGTCCACCAGCAGGCCGGCGTAGCTGATGATCACCGTCAATAGATTGTTGAAGTCGTGGGCGACGCCGCCGGCCAGCTGCCCGACCGCCTCCAGCTTCTGCGCCTGCACGAGGCGGGCCTCGAGCCGCAGGCGCTCCGTCACGTCCTCGTTCAAGATCACCGCGCCCTGGATCCCGGTCGGCTGCACGAAGGGGACCGCGGAGTTGCGGATCGTCCGGCGAGCGCCGTCGAAGCCCTCGATATCGATCAGCTGGTCGAGGTGGGGCACGCCCTCGATCAGCGCGCGCACCGATGCCCAGTCGTGCGGATGGACCGGCTCGCCCGAATCGTGCCACCACCCGCGGCTCTGCACCCACCGCTCCGTGCCCCGCGGGATCGACTGCCCCCAGATCCGCTGCGCGGTCGGATTACCGAGTATGATGTCACCCTCGGGATCGACGACCAGGACGCCGACAGGCAGCGTGTCGAGGACGAGGCGCAGCAATTGCTCGCTCTGGCGGGCCCGCTCGGCGTCCTGGATGCGTTCGGTGATGTCGCGGGCGACGGCGACCACGCCGGCGATGCTGCCGTCGCGGACGCGATAGGGCGAGCGGGTCGTGACCCACGTGCGCCGCTCGTCGCCGACCACGAGCTGCTCCTCGCCGGTCTCCGGGTTTCCGGTGGCGCAGATCCGCCGATCGATAGCGACCCGCGCGTCCGCGATCGCCGGCGCGAACAACTCGTGATCCGTGCGCCCGATCATCTCGGCGACGGGTCGTCCGAACATTCGCGCCGTCGAAGGATTACCGAGGAGATAGCGGCCCGCGCTGTCCTTGACGAAGACCGCGTCGTGGGTGCCCTCGACGAGCATCCGTCGCAGCTCGGGGCCGTACTCGTCGTTGTTGGCGAGGGGGTCGACGCTCATGACATCCGCAGGCTGAACCGTTGCACGCGCACGGAGCGTAGCTCAGGTCGAGATTTTTGGCGCCGGCCGAGGCTGCCGCCAGCGCACCTGATAAACGGCACAGTCTGCTTTAGCCGGTCGGTCCCTTGATGCGCCAGCCGCCGCTCGTGAAGCCACACGAGCCCGGCGCGCCATCCCTGGCCGTCGGCGTGAACACGACCCGCGAGTCGTCGAACACTGCGCCCGCATATGTAAACATGCCGTTCGAGACGCGCAGGCCGGCGTAGTCGCCGGTCGACTCGGTGGGCGCGGCGTCCTTCGAACGAAGGATGTCGTCGGCGAACCGGACGAACTCGCCGGTCCGCGGATCCCACAGCTCGCGGTCCTCGTGATAATAGTCGCCGCTACTGTTCCCGGTCACCACCAGCCAGAGCGGGCTCGACGGGATCGCGATCAGGGACCCGCAGTCCTTCGGCTCCACCTCGCATTGTTTGCGCGGCACCACCGGCGTGCGCGACGGCGTCGGCGGGGGCATCGGCGGCGGCGTCCACAACGAGCGATTCGCGCCGCGCCCGGCGATCGCCGCGAGATAAACGGGATCGACGAGCCGGAGCGCGGCGGCCCGCTGCTGGCTCTTCGCCAGCGCATCCGTCGGGGTCTTGCCGTCCTCCTCGAAGCAGTACACCGCACGATCGCCATCGCAGCCCATCACGGTCTTGATCGAGGGTGCGCTCGCCATGCCGATCGCCACGCCCACGTCGAATTGCAGCCGATCCTCGCCGCCGAGCTGCTCCGTGCCCCAATCGATGATGATCGCCAGCTCCGCGAGCTCGGCCGCGAGGATCGGGTGCACGCGTCGATCGACGAGATCGAAGGCCTGAAGCCCGGTCCCGGTGACGAACCACACCACCTGTGCGCGCGCGTCGACGCTGCACCACGAGACGCCGGCCGGGGCGATGACCTGCGAGCCGCCCGTGAGCGCGACCTCGACCAGACCGGTGTCATCGCTGACGAACGCGCGCTCGCCCTCACCCGGCAGCGGCGCAACCGCGGGGGCCTCGGCTGGCGCTGGCGTCGACGCCGGCGCATCGGCCCTGACCGGCGTGAGCGCGGGTGGCGTATTCGGCGGGTCCTGGGCGACCGGCCGGGATTGACAGGCGACGAGCGCGACCACGAGGGCAACGGAGCTGAATGGGCGAAACATCGTGGTCCTCTGGCATCTACCACACGCGCGTGGCGAAGGGTGGAGGGCCGCAGCACCCAGGCCATGGGCCGCGCCGGGAGTGGCGTTGCCGCCGCGCGGGGACCGGTTTATAAGCACGGGCGATGCCAGCCCACAAGACCGGCAGGAAGCTGACCAGGAGTCACACGACCCTCATCGAGAAGGCCAGGGACGTGGTGACGATGCTCGAGCGCCTGCCCGACGTCAGCAAGATCTCGCTCGGCATCATCAAGCAGATCGGGCTGGGCAAGCCGGCCGTCAAGTTCCATCCGATCACCGGCGGCTTTCGCTGCATCGTCCGCGGCAACGTCTCGATTCAGGAGCTATGGGTATATCTCCGCGGCGACGAGGCCCAGGTGCTCGATGTCCAGACGAAGATCCAGGCGCTGTTTCGCTGATGCGAACCAGCGCCGTATCGGGTCACATTCGCGGCTCCGCCTGACCGATCGGGCCCCGGGCACACGTGCCCGGTGACGTGGAGGTCCCACGACGGTGAACAGTGCGACGTCCTGACGCCATCGGCGCCGCGCCCGGGTCAAACTGCGATATGACCGATCGACTCGTCCACGAACAGCAGCTCGTGCGCCTCCTCGGCCGCGCGGCGCAACTTCAGGAGGAGGCAGGCAAACGCGACGTGAGCGGCGCTGCGGGCGAGGACGCGCAGCCCGGGGGCAGCTATCGCCTCTCCGACATCAAGGCCGCCGCCGCCGAGGCCGGCATCGACGAGCAATTCGTCGCCCTCGCCGCGCTCGAGCTCGCCGCCGCGGGCCCGCAGGCGACGACCGCCCTCATGCCGCTCCAGCGCCACCGGGCCGCGCGCTGGCTCGGCGCGCGCGAGCCCGGCCTCGCGCAGGCGCAGCGCGTCCAGGCGCCCTTCGAGCGCCTGATGGCCGCGATCGGCTCGACCGTACAAATGCCGGGCTATAACCTGCGCCTCGCCGACACCACGCCCGACCTGACGCGCGGCGGCACCATGCTGCTCAGGCTGCCGGAGGAGTTCATCGCCGCCGGCGCCGTCGTCAAGTTCGCCTATTATCTGCGCGGCACGCTCGCGGTCGACAGCTTGCGCCTGACGATCGAGCCGCGCGGCCCCCACGACCACGAGCTCGGCGTCGCCATCGACCTCGAGCAGTCGTGGCAGTCCAGCCTCGCGTGGAGTCGGCGCCTGGCGCTGGTCTTCGGCGGTCTCGGGGCCTGGATCGCGTGGGCGATCGCGGGCTCCATAGCGGCGCCACTCGTCGCCGCCGTGCCGCTGGTGGCCGTCCTGGGCGCCCTCGGGGCGTGGTTCGGCATGCTCGTCATGCGCTGGACCTACGCCAGTCGCGTCGCCATGGCCCGTCAGCAGCTGCGCGCGCTCCTGGCCGACATCGACGGCGCCGTGCGCAGCCTGGCCACCTTCGGCGTATTGCCCCCGCGCCCGCCGACGCCGAGCGCCGGGACCGACGACACGCAGGTCCTCCTGTCCACGACCAGCATCGACGCCTGATCGTGCCCGAGCGGCGCGGTAAACGTCGCGCGCCGCAAAACCTGCCATACGCTGTTTATCCGGGCCGATGACGGATATCGAACATTCGCAAGCGTGGGAGCGCGAAGTCGATGCTTGCTACGGGAAATACCATCTGCTCTCATGCCGCCGCTCGCGCATCTTCGCGGGCGTGGCCTTGGCGTAGCGAATCAGGCGGTGGTGTTCATGAGCTCCCATTACATCTGGCAGACCCTCCCTGGCCCGGCGACGGATGTCGCGGTCGGCCCCGACGGCGGCGCGTGGATCATCGCCCCGAACGGCGTGATCATGCAATGGACCGGCGCGGCGTGGAGCGAGGTGCCCGGTGCGGCCAAGACGATCTGCGTCGCCCCCGGCGATGTGCCCTGGGTCGTGTGGACCGACGATTCGCTGCGCTATCGCGCGGGCACCACGTGGAAGACCGTCGTCACCCCGGTGCCGGCGCGCGACGTCGCCGTCGACCTCGGCGGCGTGGTCTGGATGATCGGCACCGACTCCCTGATCTATCACCGCGTCGGCGACACCTTCCAGCGCCTGGACACCGGTTCGGGCCTTCGGATCGCGATCGGGGCCGATCGCCAGCCCTGGGTCGTCGGCACCGATACGAGGATCTGGCACTACACCGGGCAGCAATGGGAGACCTACGCCCCGCTGCTCGGCTGCTTCGACGTCGACGTCGGCGCGAACGGCATGGTATGGGCGATCGACGGCGGCAGCCGATTGCATCGACTCGACGGCGCGACCTGGGCCCCGACCCGGCACCTCGCCGTGCGCCTCGGCGTCGGGCCCGACGGTTGCCCCTGGGCCGTGCGCCCCGACGGCAGCGTGATCCGCCAGCGCCCCACCGGGGTCTCGCTCGCCGCCCGTGACGCGGTCGCCAACGCGGTCTGGCAGCAGCTCCCGGGATACGCCGCCGACATCGCCGTCGGCCACGAGGGCACGGCGTGGATCGTCGGCACCGACTCGCAAGCGTGGCAATTCCATGGAGAGGGCTGGGCGCATATCGACTGCGTCGCGCGCCGGGTCGCCGTCGGTCCCGACAATACGTGCTGGCTCATCGGCTCCGAGCACGCCATGTGGGTCCGCGGCGACGATCGCTGGACCAAGATGTTCGAGGTGCCGGGGGGCGCCCAGGACCTCGCGGTCGCGCCCTCGGGCAACGTCTGGGTCGCCGCCTGGGATCAGTCGATCTACCGCTGGGCCGGCAGCGCGCCGATCAAGGTCCCGGGCGCGGCCACCCGGCTCACCGTCGACAACAACGACGAGCCCTGGGTCGTCGGCAGCGACCGCGCGGTCTATCGTTATGCCGGCGGCGCCTGGCCGCGCATCGCCCCGCCCGGCGGCGGCGCGCTCGACATCGCCGCCGGCGCCGACGGATCGATCTGGGTCACCGCCTCCGACTTCCGCGCCTATCGCCTCGACGAGACCGGCCTCGGCTGGATCGCCACCTCGCAGACCGCCAACAATATCAGCGTCGGACCCGACGGCACCGCCTGGGTCACCCAGCAAGACACCCGCCTGTTTCGCCAGACGCCGAGCCGCCGCGCCAGCCAGAGCCGCGACTTCGTGGCCTCGCTGTACTGGCGTTACCTCGGCCGCGCGCCCGACCCCGCCGGCCTCGAACATCATCAGAACCGCCTCCGCAACCGCTCGATCACCCGCGAGGCCCTCACCGCCGAATTCGACTGGTGCCCGGAGGCGCGGCAGCACCGCTGCTTCGTGCTCAGCGACTTCGTCTACTATGTCAGCTGGCGCTACCTCGGCCGCGACCCCGGCGGACCGGGCCTCGATTACTTCTACCAGCGCCTGCTCGGCGGCGTGGTCGCGATGGACGCCGTCGAGACCGAGTTTCGCACCTCCGTCGAGGCGCAGCAGCGCGGGCCGACGACCGTCCAGAACTTCGTGATCAGCCAATACTGGCGCTATTACGGCCGCGGGCCGAGCCCCGCCGAATTGCAGCAGGACACCGCCGGCGGCAAGAGCTTCGAGCAGCTGGAGGCCGAGATCCACGGCCGCCGCGAGGCCCGCGAGCACGCGCGCACGCTGCTGCGCGACTTCGTGGCCGGCCTGTTCTGGCGCCACCTCGGCCGCGAAGCCGACGCCGGCGGGATCGAGTACCACCTCGCCCGGCTCATCGACGGCACGATCGGCCAGCCGCAGCTCGAGGCCGAATTCTCGACCTGTCCCGAAGCCCAGGTCTACCAGTCGACCCACGCCCCGCTGACGATCCTGGCCGCCGCCTACACCGGCCACAAGGACGGCCAGGAGGACGTCACGGCGAGGATCCGCAGCTGGGTCAGCGAGCAGCAGATCCTCGCCTGGTGGCGGCCCTCGGACCTCGGCGCGCAAGGGGACGGCTGGGGGCACGTGCTCGTGATCGTCTATCGCTACGGCGACGGCCCGGCCCGCACGATGATCTTGCCGACCGGCTGGGCGATCGAGCTCTCGCCGCGCGAGGACGATCGCCATCACGCGGGTTCGTCGGCGCCGCGACCCGCCGCCGATCAATTGACGATCCTCGGCGCGGCCTATGGCCGCAGTGACGTCACCGCGGCCGCGCGCGCCAAGGTCAACGCCGACAATCGCCTGTACGCCGATGTCACCGACGCCGAGTGGGGCCATGCGGGTCCGACGATCTCGACCAAGCCGCTGGTCGTCGTTTATCAGGTCGGCTCCGGCCCGCCCATCATCCACCTCACGCGCTCCACCAAGCGGGCCTTCATCAACGCGCCGCCGCTGCAGATCCTCGGCGCGACCTACGGCACCGCCGACATCACCCAGGCGATCGCGGCCCAGGTCCGGAGCGGCACGCTCGAGGTCCAGGCCGACCAGCGCCTCGCAGGCTTCGACCCCTGGCCGGATGTGCACAAGACCGTCGCCGTGGTGTTTCGTTACGGCGACGAGACCCACGAGGCCGGCGTGGTCGTCAAGCCCGATCAAGAGATGGTGGTGATCACCCCCGACATGGCCCCGGCGCCGCAGCGTGGCGCGGACCAGAAGTTCGGGCTCAAGGTCCTCGGGGCGGCCTATGGCCTCGCCGACCGCACCTTCATCGCCAGACGTGACACCAGACAGGACGCCTTGCTGCTGGCCGCGACCAACGCCAACTGGCAAGAGAGTTGGCTGGGTCACGCCAAGACCCTGACCATCGTCTATCAGATCGACGGCGGCCGGCCGCTGGTCAAGTCGGTCCGGGAGAACGAGCCGCTGGTGATCGCGGCGCCGATGATCCTCGGCGCCGCCTGGGGCCCGCTCGATGTCACCGATACCGTCGCCGCGCTGGTGCGTGGCGGCACTCTGGCGATCCCGGCCAACAATACGACCTTCGGCGAGTCGCTCGCCGGCTGGGCCAAGTCGCTGGTCGTCGTGTATCGCTACGGCGACGATCAGCCGCGGGTCGGCGTCGTCACGGACGGCGGCACGCTGTTCCTGTCGGACCGGCCGCGCGGCGTCACGTACACCAAGCCCACCGTCGGCATCCATATCCTCGGCGCGGTCTATGGCGTCGGCGACGTCACGTCCGCGATCCGCATCGACGATCGCAACTTCGTGACCAGCCTGTTCTGGCGCTACCTCAGGCGCGCCCCGGATCCGGCCGGCTTGGAGCATCACCTCGCCCGCCTGGTCTCGGGGTCCATCCTGCATCACGAGCTGGACAGCGAGTTCGCCGCGTGCCCGGAGGCCAAGCAGGTCGGGCCCGCGACGACGACGGACTTCGTGGTCGGCCTGTTCTGGCGCTACCTCGGCCGCGCCCCGGACGCGCCCCGCCTCGCCATCCACGCGGATCGGGTGAGCACCAACCAGATCTCGATGTACGACCTCGAGGAAGAGTTTCGCACCTGCCCCGAGGCGACGGCGTACGGCGCCACCGAGCGCACATACACGGCCAACAACCCGAGCTGGGGCGACAACTGGCCGGGCGCGAACAAGACGCTGGTGATCGTCTATCAGGTCGACGACGCGGCGCCGCGGACGTTGATCGCGCTCGAGGGCGAGACGCTGGTCGTGCGCGCCAAACCGCTGAAGACCGGGGCCCACGTCGCCGCCAAGATCCGGCTGCTGCAGGACTATCAGATCCCGCCGGAGGCCACGTACGACGTCGACGCGACCCGGGACGTGCCGAGCGGCGGCGACACCTCGCCGACGCGCATCACACCGCCGCCGCAGCCGCGGGGGGTGCATCAGGTGACCCTGTTCCCGCGCCGCACCGACGGCAGCGCGGCGCCGGCCGGCGAATTCCTGACCCTCGTGTGCGGCGAGCCGATCGACATCATCACCGACCATCCGGGGCGCACGACCCTGTATCGCCTGCAGGCGCACGTGCCCCTGCGCTTCGCGGTCCCGGAGTCAGGCAAGATCCGTCTATCGCTGCCGGTGAAGGAAGGCCAGCTCGAGTGCCCGCTGCTGCGCGCGCGCTGGTCCGAGATGGCCGCCGACACCTGGGCCGTGATCGCCCCCGACACCGACCTCCAGCGGCGCATGGCCGACCTCGAGGTCAGCGACCTGCTGTTCCCACAAGCCGGCAAGACCTCGCCGATCGGCCGCAACGAGGCCGGGCGGGCCCACGCGCTGAAGACCGCGGTCGGCCCGGCGATGCGCGCCGCGCTGAACACCCGCGTCCGCATCAGCAAGGACGGCACGCTGCGCCTCGCCGAGCAGGTCGCCCTCGAGGCGCCGCCGAAGCCGACCGACGAGCCCCGGGTCCCGACCCACATCCGCATCGCCGGCAACGTCGCCCTCGGTCGCGTCATGATCAGCGGGGCCGCGCGCTTCTACCCGCTGCGCCACCCCAAGATGCGATACAGCGACATCCAGGCGTCGATCTTCGACGACTTCGGCGACTGGTTGAAGGGCGCCGTCGACTCGCTCTCGAGCAGCTTCAGCAGCGGCTTCGACGCGGTCGCCTCCGCGTTCACCACCGCCTTCAACGCGACCGTCGGCGGCCTCGAGGGGGCCTTCCGCGCGACCGTCGAGGGCATGCAATCGCTGGTCAGCGTCGCCGAGAAGCTCGCGGTCGACGTCACGAGCATCACCGCCGACACCTTCAAGAACGCCCAGTGCGTGCTCGTCGACGCGACCAACGGCCTGGTCGCCTATGCAGTATCGGTGAGCAACGGCGTGGTCTCGGTCGCGCGCGCGGCGATCCGCGAGCTCTCCGACCTCGCGCTGCTGGTCGCCGACAGCGTCAAGCGGGTCGCCCTCGAGATCAAGCAGATCGTCGAGTTCCTGCTGATGCTGCTCGACTGGGGCGACATCCTGCAGACCCAGCGCTACCTCGCCGACACGATCAACGCCGAGCTCGATCAGCTGCCCGCGGCCCTCGCCGGCGCGACCGGCTTCGTGCAGAGCAGCTTCGACTCGACGATCGGCCTGCTCGACCGGCTCGGCGGCGAGCCCGTGGCCGCCCTCGATCGCCCGGGCGGCCTCAGCCTCGGCGTCCTCGGCGAGGCCTTCGACTTCATCTACGACCGCGTCGAGAGCTTCTTCGGCGCGCTCGGTGGCGGCGGCCTCGACACCACGGCGCTCACCACCGCGACGCGCAAGCTGACCGACGCGATGCTCGCCGCGAACATCGAGCTCCCCGACCTCACGACCCTCGCCGACATCCGGGCGCCGCGCGACCTGCTCGCGGTGCTCAAGACGGTGGCGACCAGCCTCCTGCTGACCCTGCGCGACGCGGCGGCCACCCTGCTCGAGGCCGCCGGCGCGCTGGTGTCCGCGGTCAAGGGCCTGCTCAACGCGCGCATCTACATCCCGATCGTCACCGACCTGATCGAGAAGTTCATCCTCGGCCGCGACCTGACGCTGCTGAACCTGCTGACGCTGCTCTCCGGCGCCGCATACACCGTCATCTACAAGCTCGCGGGGCGCGGCACCTCGAGCCCCTTCAAGCACGCCTCACCGCCGGTGGCCAACGCCGCGATCATGCTGAGGAGCCCGCCGCCACAGCCGGCCCTCGACGTGATCCCGCCGCGGCCGCCGGGCACCACGCTGAGGATGATGAGCACGACGGAGCAGCCGTCCTGGGACGTGTTCCCGCCGCCGAGCAGCCGCGGCGACGGGCACCTGGCCGAGCGACGCGAGGCCGCCTTCGGCCTCGGCCTCACGAGCGCCATGGCCTCGGTGGTCG
>Ga0116158_10001352_pt1 | contig 22360 bp, 18 predicted proteins | sample AD_UKC052_MetaG_FD_89883 | JGI IMG/M metagenome (GOLD analysis project Ga0116158, IMG submission 89883) | Active sludge microbial communities of municipal wastewater-treating anaerobic digesters from USA - AD_UKC052_MetaG | ecosystem: Engineered > Bioreactor > Anaerobic > Digestate | place: USA... | reverse complement strand
TAGTATTTAGTTCCAGGGGTAAGATCCATTAATTGTACTCCTTGGTTTTGTATGTCCTTGTGAGGAGATCCCATTGTTAGATTATCATTATCTGAGTAATAAACGGTTCCTTCTGTAGCTCCATTAGAGGCGGCAGTGGCAGACAACACAACGACGTCGTATCCAGGTTGGCCTACCACACTTAAAGTGCCCGCAGTTTCTGTCTTAGTGGTTATTTTAAGCACATTACTACTATATACTATAGCACCCGATTTGGTAACAACTGCTGCTCTAACATAGTAGGTTTTACCCATTGAAAGACCCGTTAAAGCTACAGAACTAAAGTTAGCCCCCATATCAGTAACATAGATTTGATCCCCTGTAGCCTTACCAGCTGTATCAATAGTGGGCGACTGAACTGTAGTACTATAGCAAAGTTTCTTTTTACGAGCTACACTAGCAGGATCGCTAATGGCAACCTTAAAGTTGGCTCCAGAAACATTAAGGCTTCCTTCAACTAGTTCTAGTGGACCTACCGTAAGTTCAGAGTTTGTTGGCGTTGTTGTTGTTTCTTTTTTACACGAGTATAATGTGCTTAATAAAGCAAGTGTAGAGGCAATAAATGCAATGTTCATTTTCTTAATCATACGTTTTAATTTAGGTTTTATAATAAATATATAATGCTCTAGTGTATAGGCAATTAGCCTTGTAGGTGTACTGACAAGTAGGGAAAGCTTTTCGTTGCATGGGATTTATACTAACTACACATAGCCTATAATTCAATCTAAGATACAACAAAGTATATTATGGCAATCATTTCTATAGATAGTTATTGAGCTGGCTTACTGCTTATAAATGGTATCGGTCATTTTCTAAAATTTATCTTGGAACAATAGGCGTTGTTTATACAAAAAAGCGTGGATATTTTATAACAAAACACCCACGCTTTTATACATCAACTCTTTTTTAAAATTTGTGAATAGCACGAACTCGAGCTTTTTGATCTCTAGCAAACAGAAAACGTCTTTTTGCTAGATCTTTCTCCGCTAAATTCATCCGCCAAGCTTGATTATTGTTTAACGCCCCAGTAGAAGTCCAATAATCATCCGGCTTAAGTTTAGGAATAACTGATTCATTATTTGATAATATTATCCATTCTTCGGTAGCAGGTAAATACCACTCTGTTTGAAAACTACCTAGGTCACTTGGTTTATACAGTGCGCACTGCCCAGCTGCAGTCTGTGCACTGATAGCATCATTATTAATTATTTTTTTGATATTATTTGTGTTCGTTAATCCATCGGTAGGAGTAGTAATAACTCCAATACCATTAAGACCCCATGGAAATATTATTTTATTTGGGTCCGTCTCTCTTTCTCCAATATCCTCCTTAGCAGCAATAAGCCCATGAGCTTTTGTGCCATCAATATAAAAAATAATTCCTCCCTTATATTCAGCTCCTATTGTACATGGTCTAATAGTAAAAGGTAGTTCAGGGCCATATATTACTTCGCCCGAAGCCGTTTTAACTACAATTCTAGCATAGTATGTAGTCCCAGGGATAAGATCCTTTAATTCTACTTTCCCCTCGTTGTCTATCAATTGCCCCCCTGTTGTTGGATTAGATGCAGTTGAGTAATAAACTGATCCTACTATAACTCCACCAGAGCCAGCAGTAGATAGGGTAACTTTATCAAATCCAATTTCCTCTACTACTTTTAAAGTGCCTACAGGTATTGTAGGGGTCTTTATTGTAACTACATTACTATATACTATAGCACCCGATTTGGTAACAACTGCTGCTCTAACATAGTAAGTTGTATCCATTTTAAGATTCGTTAAAGCTATAGAACTAGGATTATTGCCCATATCAACAACATAGATTTGATCCCCTGCAGCCTTACCAGCTGTATCAATAGTGGGCGACTGAACTGTACTACTATAGCAAAGTCTCTTTTTACCAGCTATACCAGCAGGATCGTTAATGGCAACCTTAAACGTAGCCCCAGCAACAGTAAGGCTTTTGTCAACTAGTTCTAGTGGACCTACCGTAAGTTCAGAGTTCGTTGTTGTTTCTTTTTTACACGAGTATAATGTGCTTAATAAAGCAAGTGTAGAGGCAATAAATGCGATGTTCATTTTCTTAATCATACGTTTTAATTTAGGTTTTATAATAAATAATGCGCTAACATACAGGCAATTAGCCTTGTAGGTGTACTGACAATTAGGGAAAGCTTTTCGTTGCATGGTATTTTAAAATTAAGTAAGATAATTTGTTTTTACCCGTAAATAGTTGTGTATTGAGGCTTTAAGGCTTTGCTTATCCTTGCGCCTCTGCCAATAGTTTTTTACCTTTTTCTATAGCATCTTCTAAGGTACCTACTAGGTTAAAAGCTGCTTCTGGGTACTCATCCACTTCCCCATCCATAATGGCATTAAAAGCGCTAATAGTATCATTAATATCTACAAACACACCTTTTAATCCTGTAAATTGTTCGGCTACATGGAAGGGTTGGGATAGAAAGCGTTGTACTTTACGAGCACGAAATACAGTTTGTTTATCTTCTTCACTTAACTCATCCATACCTAATATGGCAATAATATCTTGCAACTCTTTATAGCGTTGCAAAATGAGTTTTACTCTATTGGCAGTGTTGTAATGTGCATCGCCCACAATTTGAGGGGTTAAAATTCTAGAGGTGGAATCTAATGGATCAACTGCAGGATAAATACCTAAATCCGCAATTTTACGGCTAAGTACTGTTGTAGCATCTAAATGCGCAAAAGTGGTTGCCGGAGCTGGATCTGTTAAGTCATCCGCTGGTACGTATACCGCTTGCACGGAGGTAATGGATCCGTTTTTGGTAGAGGTAATACGCTCTTGCATTAATCCCATTTCTGTAGCTAACGTAGGCTGATAGCCCACTGCAGAGGGCATACGACCTAGTAAAGCGGATACTTCGGAGCCTGCTTGAGTAAACCGGAAAATATTATCTACGAAAAATAAAATATCTCTACCTTTTCCTTGGCCATCGCCGTCTCTATAATATTCTGCAATAGTTAATCCGCTCAAAGCTACACGGGCTCTGGCTCCTGGAGGTTCATTCATTTGCCCAAATACAAAAGTTGCTTTGGAATCTTTTAATGCTTCTAAATCTACTTTTTCTAAATCCCATCCGCCTTCTTCCATGCTATGTTTAAAGCTATCACCATATTTCATAATATCTGCTTCAATCATTTCACGCATTAAATCATTTCCTTCTCTGGTACGTTCGCCTACGCCAGCAAATACAGATACGCCACCGTAGCCTTTGGCAATATTGTTGATGAGTTCTTGAATTAATACCGTTTTGCCTACGCCTGCACCACCAAATAAACCAATTTTTCCACCTTTGGCGTACGGTTCAATAAGGTCGATTACTTTAATGCCTGTTAATAATATTTCTGTGGCAGTACTTAAATTTTCAAATAAAGGTGGTTTGGAGTGAATGGGGCGACCATTGGTTTTGTCTACAGCGGGTAATCCATCAATAGGATCGCCTGTTACGTTAAATAAACGGCCTCGAATACCATCTCCCGTAGGCATAGCAATGGCTTTGCCGGTATCTACTACTTTTGCACCTCTTACTAAACCTTCGGTTCCATCCATAGCAATGCAGCGTACACTGTCTTCTCCTAAATGTTGTTGTACTTCTAAAACAAGAGTATCGCCATTTTCTCTTTTAATTTCTAAGGCATTATAAATTTCTGGAAGTTTTCCATTGGTATTAAATTGTACGTCTACAACAGCGCCAATAATTTGCTTGATTTTACCTGTGTTGGGCATATAAAAAGAAGGAGTTAAGATTAAAAATTTGCGGCAAAGGTAAGGGTTGAGTGGAGAAAATAAAAGAATTAATGGAACGTGCTTTGCGAGCCCCACCGCAGGTTTTGCAAACTAATAATATATGGGCACCTCTACAAATTATCATTATGAAAAATAGAACGCAGATCTGTTATGATTTTTTATGATTTTCGCAGATAAAAAACATAATTTTTAGAGATGCCCATATAATGTGGGGCGAAGCAATCTGCACTACAAACTATAACGAGCCTACAATACTTCATCAGACTGCTTCGTGCCTCGCAGTGGACGTCGAACGCAGGTTTATATGCATTGTTTTTAGATGTAGCCATATCTTTGCACGCTATAATACATTTATGAAAAAGAGCATTATCGTTATCATCGTTTTACTTGTTGTAGTTGCTGCAGGTTTTTTTGCTTGGAAATGTTTTGGTCAAGCTACAGGTTTTACTACTAAAAACAAATACTTGATTATTTATAGCCAAAAAGCTACAAAGCAAGAAGTACTCAATAGTTTGCTTAAAGATTCTATCATTACTAACCCATCTTTTTTTATTCTATTGGCTAATCGATTGCACTATTGGGATGCTATAAAGCCAGGACGCTATAAAATTGAAAATGGGCAAAGTGCCTACAGTATTATACAAACACTAAAATCTGGAGTGCAAGAGTCGGTAAAATGGGTGATTGTTAAATTGCGTACTCCTGAAAATTTAGCAGCGGTTATTGGAAAAAAATTTGAATGTGATTCGGCTAAGGCGTATCATTTTTTAACTGATCTTGAAAAATTAAAAAAGTTTGGGGTAGATACTCAAAATTTAATGACGGCGGTTATTCCAAATACTTATGTTATAAAATGGAATACTTCGCCAGAAAAAATATTTGAACGGTTATGGAGTGAGCAACAAAAATTTTGGAATACAAACAATCGAAAGGAATTAGCAACTAAGCTTGGCTACACCCCACAACAAATATATACGATAGCCTCTATTGTGGAAGAGGAAACAAATAAAAAAGAAGATAAAGGAAATATAGCTAGTGTATATTTTAATCGTTTAAAATTGGGGATGTCGTTGGATGCAGACCCAACCATTAAATACGCATTGCGCAATTTTAAATTGAAGCGTATTTATTTTAAAGATTTGGAAGTTGTATCGCCTTATAATACGTATAAAAATAAAGGATTACCACCAGGGCCTATTTGTACGCCTTCTATTGAAACAATAGATGCGGTGTTAAATGCCCCTACAACAGATTATTTATATTTTGTAGCTAGAAGTGATTTTTCTGGATTTAGTGATTTTGCGAGCAATTTTGAGCAGCATAAAAAATATGCACAAGCTTATCAAAAAGCGCTGGATACCTTGATGGCTAAGAAAAAACTTGAGGATAGTATTAAAAATGTGCTAAATGGTAATAAAAAAGCTTCATTGCTATAAATCTTTCAATAAAAATTCCAATCACAATCTCTTTTGTATTTTAGCCTACTTTGACAAAACTAGAACGTATAATATGTAGTTGGGCTCCTATTGCATTTGTAATACGAAAGTCTAAAAAGCTTGTCCTTCCTAGATTTGGTGGCTTAGTTTAATATGAGTTATTGCATTTTTTTAGACAGCAAATACAAAAAATAGGATTACAAGAAAGGGCTGCTGCCATATCTTTCAATGTAATTATGTCTATTCCGCCGGCACTTATTTTTTTATGTACACTTATTCCTTATTTCCCCATTTCTAAACAATTTAAGCTGGCTTTATATGCATTGGTAAAAGAAGTTACACCTAATCAAAAAGTTTCTTCTTTTATTATTCAGTTTATACAAGATTTTTTAGAAACGCCTCGTACAGGCTTATTATCATTTGGGTTTTTATTAATTATTTTTTATTCTTCTAATGCCGTTATGGGCATTATGCGTTCTTTTGATAGATCATTCATACAACGAAAAAGAAAAAATTTTATACATTATAGATGGCATGCTATTAGGCTAACCTGTATACTTATTGCTTTAGTTATTGCTACTATAGCTGTTTTGGTTACCCAACGAGCTATAGAACATTGGTTGCATATTAACAGCTCAACTGGAAAATTTATTGTACAAATGCTTCGTTGGGTATGTATTATAGCGCTTACTTTTTATTCCATCGCCTTTATTTATAAATATGGTCCATCAGTACATAAACGCTGGCCATTACTTTCTCCAGGTAGTATTTTATCTACAACGCTTATGGTTTTTACTACTGGTATTTTTGGATATTGGGTAAACCATTTTGCTAATTACAATAAACTTTATGGCACTATAGGAACGGTACTTATTGTAATGCTACTTATTTTTATTAATGCTTTAATACTACTTATTGGTTTTGAGTTGAATGCAAGTATTGCGCATTTGGAAAGGAAAGCAACATAGCATTGTTCTAATAAATAAAAACTCATACAACATGAAAACAATTTTTTACTACGCACTAATCATGCAATCCATAACCTCCTTTGCGCAAGACAGTAGCGCTATTAAAACTCCTTTTGATGGAATGGATTTAACATGGATTAATGGACAAAATCGCCAACAAAACTTTCCATTAATATTTGCAGATAAAAAAACAGGCGAAACTATTTTAACAGGGGTAGCATATGTAGATACGTATTTCAACTACGATTTTAACAACCCTATCGATAATACACATACCATATCTTCTACCATTGGGAGGCATAAAGAATTTACGCTAAACCTTGCCAGCATTGGCATAGAAACCAATTATAAAAATATTATTGGTCGGCTTTGGTTGCAAACTGGGCAAATGGCTTCCATTATTCAAGATGTGGATGGCACAACAGCAAGAGGTAGAAATACAAACATCAATAATTTAAAATATATACGAGAAGCAGCGGCAGGCTATCATTTTAACAAATGGTATGGCGTAAATATAGAAATGGGAATTTTTATGAGCTATATTGGATTAGAAAGTTATGTAACACAAGAAAATTGGTGCTATCAAAGATCTATGGTATGTGATTTTACACCTTTTTATTTTTCTGGAGCAAGAGTGCAAATTTTTCCTACCAAAAATTATAAAACAGAACTTTGGCTGCTAAACGGCTGGCAATCTTACAACAGCTGGAACAGCTTTATAGGTATGGGCAACTCAAATTATTATAGACCTAATGAAAACGTACAATTAGTAGCTAATTTTTATGTAGGTAAAGACAGTAAGACATCTATATATCGTTTTCATCACGATAATAGTATAGTAGCTCGGTATTTCAATCAACCAAAATCTAAAGGAATTTCACAAGCAGCATGTAGTATAAACACACATTATGGTTTTCAAAATGGTGCAGGTGTAACACCTGCTCAACAATATATGACGGGTGCAGCCCTTACGAATAGACTCTGGTTTAATAAAAATAAAATAGCCTTAAGCATACGTGGCGATGTTGTTACTAACCCCGGACTATACTTAGCCTTTAGCCCATCAACTGTAACGCCCAATGATTTTACTGATGCTATATCATTAGATGCAAAACAAAAACTAACCATTTACCAAGGTACTACTACTGTTGATATTATGCCTACAGATTATGTAACCTTTCGTTTTGAATACGCTAAACGCCAAAGCAATATACCTTACTTTGCTGGACATGGAGGAACTACCTCTCCAGATGGATGGACTACAACAGCATCTACAGGTTGGCGACCAGATTTAAGAAAAACAGAAGATCGCTTTACGGTAGCTGTTAATTTTAGATTATAAATAAATGCGCATAATTCATAAACCCTTACCAATATGGAGCTGTAGGCATAATAAAAATAATAAAATGCTTATTTTCTTTTTAACCTAAAAAAAGGCGAAATTTGACAACTACTCCATAACAAAGTAGCCTAATAATCTTTATATGATTCAACGCATTCAAACCTTATGGCTATGTATAGCTGTAATTTGTGGTGTAACCACCATGAAACTTTCTTTTTATAGTGGGCTACAAACCGACAATCAATTTTATATGCTCACCGCCACAAGCAATACGGTTATACTTATTACAACCCTTATCTCCATTATACTTGCTGGGATTATTATTTTTTTATACAAAGATAGAAAACGGCAAATATGGATGTGTGTATTAGGAACACTAGTAAGCATATGTAATGTTATACTCTATTTTTTGCAGTTAAAATTATTTGTAAAAGGAACTTTTGATTTATGGTGTGTTTTTGTTTTTGCAATTCCTGTTATGTATGTGTTTGCTATAATAGGTATTTGTAAAGATGAAAGGCTCATCAAAAATTTAAATAAACTGAGATAAAGCATTATTGGTATAAAAAATTTGGATTATCTCATATATATAAATGGCATGATAGCTTTTGCTGTATTTTTTCTTGTTCAAATTGGATAACAGAGCACGCTTGGTCTTTACAAAGAGTGTGATAAATAATAGCAAGCGCTGTATGCCTACAGCAGTTTAAAGATGGTTAATGTTTTTATACCTACTACCCTATATATTAACAATACTGCTCAAAAGCAGCGGTTAAATTAGCAGCAATCATTTGAGCAGATCTACCTTCTATTTGATGGCGCTCAATGATATGTACCAATTGCCCATCTTTAAATAAAGCAATAGAAGGTGAGCTAGGTGTATAAGGCATTAAATGCTCTCGTATTTTTTTTACGGCATCCACATCAAACCCTGCAAAGCTGGTAGCTAATCGGTTAGGTTTTTTTGTGCCTTGTGTAACTGCCAAGAGTACACCAGGACGAGCTGTTCCAGCAGAGCAACCACATACTGAGTTGATAACAACTAATGTAGTGCCTTTTTCTTGTAGCATTTGTTCGGCTTCGGTAGCCGTTAATACTTCTTTAAATCCATTATCGGTTAATTCTGCCTTCATAGGCATTACGATTTCTGCGGGGTACATAATTGTTGGCTTTACTATTCGGGTATATTTAAATATTTACATAATGTATGGTAGTCCATAGTATTTATATCTTGTTGGCTAGATGCTACCCTAGCATTAAGGGAACTTGCACTAGGAATAATAATATATCGAAATGCAGATAACTTAGCTTTCCTATTTTGCTCTAATAAATCTAACACTTGTTTACTATATTTAAAAGGAATATCAGATAAAGTCAAAGATATTGACCCTTGATTACCCATAGTAATCACATAGGGATAAAAACCAGCAGTTGGGCTAAAAGGGAAAAGCGCATATGCATAATCTATATTTTCTAGTATATGTTTACCTGAAAAAAGACTAACATAGCCAGTGGAGGAGGAACGAATAAAACATTTTATATCACCATATAAAAGTACAGAAGTATCTAGCTCCGGACAAGATATAATATTGCTAACAAAACTAGAATCTAGTGAGCGCAACGACCAAGCATACGCTAAAGTATCCCAATTAGAAGCAATGGCTTTAGGAGGTTGATAAGTTGTACTTACTGTTTTGGTACAAGCACAAACAATAAAAGCAACCAATACCAATACAAAAAAATTACGCATAATTGTTCTAGTCTTTTTATATGATTGAAAATTATTGTATACCAAATTTTTGTATACCATCATTTAAACGCTGCTTCCAATGTGAAATTTGAATGGCAAAAGTACGACAAATTTTATTGGTATTTAATGCTGAATAAACAGGCCTTTTAGCCGGTGTAGGATATTGCTCTGTTGATATAGCTTCTATATCACAATTACTTTTTATCATTGCCTTTATAGCTACTGCAAAATCATACCAAGTTATAATACCTGTATTACAATAATGATAAATACCTGATGGCATTATATTTTTTGTATCACAACAAACAATAACATTTATAATAGCTTTAGCTAAATCTGCAGCGTATGTTGGGCATCCTTGTTGATCGTTTACTATGCTAATTTTATCTTTTTCCTGCATTAAACGCATCATCGTTTTCACAAAGTTTTTTCCATATTCGCTATACACCCATGAGGTTCTAATAATGATGCTGCTAGGGTTTTCTGCTATTGCATATTGCTCGCCTAATAATTTAGAAGCACCGTATACACTGTTTGGGTTAGGGGTATCTGTTTCCGTATAGGGGATTTTATTTTTTCCATCAAAAACATAATCGGTTGAAATATGTATGAATGCTGCGTTATGTTGATATGCTGCTTGTGCTAAATTTTTTACAGCATCAGCATTTAAGGCGTACGCTAATGTTTGTTCTGTTTCTGCTTTATCTACAGCAGTATATGCAGCTGCGTTAATAATCCACGTAGGCTTATGTTGTTTAATACATTGTTGCACAGCTTGTGCATCCGTTATGTCTAATTCTTCTTTATCAGTAAATACCCATTTATATAATGGATATTGAAGGTGCAGCGCTTGTAACTCGCTTCCTACTTGGCCTTTGGAGCCAGTGATTAAAATATTTGGCATTATTTAGTAATCTTTTTATAATTTTTTTCATACAAGTCAATCCATTCTTTTGGAGTCATTTTTGATGCCAGTTCACCAATGAGTTTATATGGAATTTGATCTAATGGTTTAAAGCGGATACAGCCTTTTCCCATATTTAATTTTGTGTTAACCTGTTGAGCATATGCTTTAGTAAACCAATCTAAAAGTTCTTTGCTGGCATAAATACCCAGATGATGGATTACAATAAAGTTTTTTTGCGAAGCAATATTTATAAATGGAAGTGGAAGTTTTGGATTGCAATGATATCCATCTGGATAAAGAGCGTGAGGAACAACATAACCTATCATACCATAACTCATTACTTCTACAAAACCTTTTGGTAAATTTTTTAGAATTACTTTTTGTAACTCAATCAATACTTTTTTTCTTTCTTCTGGAAGCGATTCAATATATTCTTTTGGTGTAACAGCTTTTGATTGCATAGTTTTTAACTAATTGCTTTATTTTTTTGTAAAAGCGCTTTATAATTTTTAGGTAATCCTTTTCTTTGAATCCATATTCATTAAGTCTAAAAGATTTATTCAATAATTCTCAATTTAGCATAATTAAGCATAATTTTTTTCTCTCCATTCTTTTCAAATTGAATGGTAGCAACAGGGTTATGCTTAGAGCCTTCTACATTCAGCACATTACCATAACCAAATTTTTGATGTTCTATTTTTTGTCCTATTTGTAAATTAGAAGTATCACTTTCTACAAAATCTTTACTAGGTATATGTTGTGTTGTTTTTGTACTGATGGATGGAGTAGTTATATACGATGGTTTACTGTGTTCTTTTTTTGTTTTATAGGTTGATGTTTGTGAAGAATAATCTTCTTTTATATCATCATAATCAGCATACTTTTGTTTTTTTTCAAAACCAGATCCCTGATTTTTTGCACCGCTACCGCTGTAACTTTTATCAATATATTGCTCAGGCATTTCTTGTATAAACCGGCTAGGATCATTTTGTACCAACTGCCCAAATCGATAGCGGGTATTGGCATACGTAAGCCACAAACGATGTTTTGCCCTAGTTATAGCTACATAAAATAACCGCCTTTCCTCTTCCAATTCCTCTCTTGTGTTAATAGCCATTGCATTGGGAAATAAAGTTTCTTCAATGCCACCTACAAATACACAACCAAATTCTAATCCTTTAGCAGCGTGTATTGTCATCAATTTTACTACATCACTATCAGCGCTATCATTATCTGCATCCGTTAGTAAAGTGATTTGTTGTAAATAACTTCCCAAGGTTTTATCTCCTAATTCGCCATCTTCATTACTCGGACTTTCCGTCCATTCTTTAATAGAGTTGAGTAATTCATTGATATTTTCATATCTCGCCAAGCCCTCAGTGGTTTTATCATTAAACAATTCTTTTATAATATGAGTATGCTTACCTACTTGCACAGCTACATCGTACGCATTTTTATCGGTAAGCATGCTTTGAAAATAGCGAATCATAGTTACAAAATTTTGCAAAGCCTCTAGCGTACCTGCTTTAAAGCCAAACTCAGCAGCCCTTTCTACTACTTTGTACATAGCAATTTTTTGCTCATTGGCTATAATCATGCATTTTTCTATAGTTGTTTTTCCAATGCCCCTCACCGGAAAATTGATGATGCGTTTTAAGGCTTCTTCATCGTTTTCATTTACAACTACTCGCAAATACGCAAGCATATCTTTTATTTCTTTACGTTGATAAAAGCTAAGACCACCATATATTTTATAGGCTATGCCCATACGGCGAAGGCTTTCTTCAAAAGCACGACTTTGTGCATTGGTGCGGTATAAAACAGCAAAATCTTTATTGTAATAATGATTGCGTAATTTTTGTTCTTGAATGGTATCTGCTACAAATTTTCCTTCTTCATTATCGGTCATCGTTCTTACCAACTTAATTTTTTCGCCTTCGCTGTTATCTGTCCAAAGATTTTTAGGTATTTGTCCTTTATTATTTTTAATAACCTCATTAGCTACACTTATAATATTTTGGCTACTGCGGTAATTTTGTTCCAGCTTTATTAATTTCACATCATCATAATCTTTTTGAAACTGTAAAATATTTTCGATTGTTGCACCTCTAAAACTATAAATACTTTGTGCATCGTCTCCTACCACACAAATATTTTCATGCACAGCTGCTAATAGTTTGGCAATTTGATATTGAACCGCATTGGTATCCTGATACTCATCAATTAAAATATATTTGAATTTATGTTGATATTTATGCAGCGCATCACTGTGGTTTTTTAATAATTCATACATCTTCAACAACAAATCATCAAAATCCATTGCTCCATTTTTAAAACACCTTGCCGTGTATGCTGCATATACCTGTGCAATAGCCGGACGGTTCGCTCTTATATCTTCTTGTTGAATGTAATAATCCAATGCATATTCCTCAGGGCTCAGCAATGCATTTTTTGCGGAAGAAATTCTGTTGCCTACTATATTGGGTTTATAATATTTATCATCTAAATTCAACTCATTAATTACGGTTTTTATTACCGAACGACTATCATCTGTATCATAAATAGTAAAATTATTAGGATAACCCATACGAGGTGCTTCTACCCTTAATATTCTTGCAAACACACTGTGAAACGTTCCTATATAAAGATTTCTAGCTTCGCTATTTCCCAGTATTTTTTCAATACGCTCTTTCATTTCTGCCGCAGCCTTATTGGTAAACGTTAGAGCAAGAATGTTGAAGGCGTCTACATTTTCTTTACTCATCAAATACGCAATGCGAGTAGTAAGCACCTTGGTTTTTCCACTACCAGCGCCAGCTACAATCATAAGAGGTCCATTTACATGTGTTACTGCTTCAAGCTGAGGCTCGTTTAATCCTTTCAAATAATCTTGCATGTGTGCAAGGTACAAATTTGATGAGGGAAATAATAGTCTAGGGTTAAAACTTCATAGGTAGCTTATCAACCATGAAAATCAAAAATGTAACTTTTGATTTTCATGGTTGTTTTATTGCATCAATTTTAAATGTTTTTTTAAAAATGATTGTATAGCAGTAACCATAATACCTTCTTTATATGGATAATCTTCGCTAGTAGGCGTAATGACAAACTTATATTTGGGTTTTAAATCTTTAATACTTTCAAAAAAACCTTTAGAAACGGTAGGATTGTTAGATACTTTTATTTCTATACAAGCCAACACCTTAATGCCTTTTACCAATACCGCATCACACTCTGCGCCGTTGTGTGTGCGGTAGTAAAATAAAAGTACGCCAGCGGATAACTGCTGTTTTATTTGTTCAATTACATATCCCTCCCACGAAGCGCCTATAATAGGGTTTTCTTTTAATTCCACAGCGTTTGGCACATTATTTAATCGATGTAGCAAACCACTATCTCTAATATATAATTTAGGCGCTTTTACCAATCGTTTTGTAGCATTTATAAAATAAGCAGGTAGCCGATGTACTAAGTAGGCCGCTTCCAAATAATCTACATATTTATTAACTGTAGGTGCACTAATACCTAGTGAGCGGGCAAAAGTTTCAGCATTCCAAATATTTCCACTGCAATGCGCCAACATACTCCAAAAACTACGCATGGTAGTGGCCGAAAAATTTATGCCGAATAAAAGTGTTAAATCTTTATGAATATAGCTTTGAATAAAATTATCTATCCACTGTGTACATAAATAATCTGATTTAGCTAATAATGCACTGGGAAAACCACCTCGAAACCAGTGTTTGGTAATAGAAATATTTTTGGGTAATTCTAATAAGCCAATAGGTGGAAGTTCGATATAGGCTATTCTACCAGCAAGTGTTTCAGATACCCCTTTTACTAAATCTGGAGAAGCAGATCCTAGTAAAATAAATCTTCCTGGTTTTCTAAATTCATCAATAGCAGGACGCAATGCGCTAAATAAATGTGGCATCAATTGCACTTCATCCAAAATAATACATTTGTCTTTGTGTAAGTTAAAAAAGGCTTCAGGATCGCTAAGTTTATCTGCATCATTTTGTTTTTCTATATCTAGATAACGTACTTTATGTTTATGTAGTTTAACTATTTCTTTTACTAAAGTAGTTTTGCCTACCTGCCTTGGACCTAGTATGGCTACTGCAGGATAATGTTTGTGTAATTGAAGTATAGTAGATATTATTTTTCTTTTTATCATACAACAAAGGTATGCAACAACCATGAAAATCAAAAATTAAACTTTTGATTTTCATGGTTGATTAATGCGCTTAAAACTTATTTTTGCTGCAAACAATATCTATTGTACTCTTATACAATACTACAAAGTAGTGGGAATGGTATAGGCAAAATATTTTTTTAACTCTATAAAAGAATCTCTTAAAAAAGGAAGTATGGTAGATAGTAGCTCTATACTCTTAGGTGCCCACCATTGCATATAAGATACAGTATGAGATCCCTTTATAACGCTTACTGGCAGAAGGTTTACATTGGAAACATAAAAAAATAAAATACTAATAATAGTTAGGTATACGAGTAAAAACAAACAAGCGCCTACTAACCGATTCATTCCTCCTAATAAAGGCCAGTTAAGGGCTGCTGTTACCAACTTGGCTACCCATCGCATTAGAAGCATAATTATAATGGCAACTAATAAAAAAATAACCATAGGCTGCCATGGTTTAGTATTACTAGCATCTACACCAACATATTTAGCTGCTTGTACGGATAAAGGCACGCCAGCAGCTAAAACAATAATCAATCCCACAAAAGAAAAAAAAGCAACAATCAAACCCTTTCTGTACCCTTTAAATGCAGCTACAAGGGCTACTATAAGGACTATGATGTCTATTATCATGTCAATTAATTTTTGTTATGTTTTTACAAAACTAAGGCAGTTGGTAGTTATAAAAGAACATATAACTAAGGATACATTTTAGTTTTACAAAACGCTTTTGATCATAATCCTGTTTTATATTGCCACCCCGCAGCATTTTCGTACCTTCGCAGCTTTAAAAACAGCCACAGGTCATTAGCTGCAAGCCACAAGCCTTATTGGTAAAAGCTTACAGCCAATAGCTTATAGCTAAAAGCCCTCAAATGAATATTAGAAACATAGCCATTATTGCCCACGTAGATCACGGCAAAACTACGTTAGTAGATAACATTCTACGTCAAACCAATGTTTTTCGTTCGCATCAAGATTCAGGCGATCTTATTATGGATAACAATGATTTAGAGCGTGAACGTGGTATTACCATATTTAGTAAGAATGCAGCCGTAGTATATAAATATGTAAAAATAAATGTGATAGACACTCCTGGTCACGCCGATTTTGGAGGAGAAGTAGAAAGGGTGCTCAAAATGGCTGATGGTGTTTTATTATTGGTAGATGCTTTTGAAGGCCCTATGCCCCAAACACGTTTTGTATTGCAAAAAGCATTACAACTCAATCTAAAGCCTATGGTCATTATTAATAAAGTAGATAAAGAAAACTGTAGGCCTGATGAAGTGCATGATGCTATATTTGAATTATTTTTCAATTTAGATGCAACTGAAGAGCAGCTTAACTTTCCAACCTTTTATGGTTCTGGAAAAAATGGTTGGTTCAATAATTCACTAACCCCATGCGAAGGCATTACCCCTTTGCTAGACGGTATTTTACAATATGTTCCGCCACCAAAAATTGCAGAAGGTCCGTTGCAAATGCAAATTACGTCACTCGATTACTCTTCGTTTTTAGGCCGTATAGCAGTAGGTAAAGTAAGCCGAGGTTCCATTAAAGAAAACCAGCCTATTGTATTAATGCAAGCAGATGGAACCATAAAAAAAACTAAAGTAAAAGAACTATACATATTCGAATCTTTAGGTAAAAAGAAAGCTACCGAAGTAATAGCTGGAGATATATGCGCTGTAGTAGGTATAGAAGGTTTTAATATTGGTGATACTATTGCTGATGCCGAAACCCCTGAAGCACTGCCAGTTATAAGTGTAGATGAACCGACAATGAATATGCTTTTTTCTATTAACAACTCACCGTTTTTTGGTAAAGATGGTAAATTTGTAACCAGCAGGCATTTGAGAGATCGGTTGATGAAAGAAACCGAAAAGAATTTAGCATTGAAAGTAGTAGACTCTGAAAATGCAGATAGTTTTTTAGTGTATGGCCGTGGCATTTTACATTTAGGCATATTGGTAGAAACTATGCGTAGAGAGGGTTATGAGCTTACTGTTGGTCAACCGCAAGTATTGGTTAAAGAAATAGACGGCAAAAAATGTGAGCCGTATGAAAATTTAGTAGTAGATGTACCACAAGAATATGCAAGCCGAGTTATCGATTTAGTTACTCGCCGCAAAGGTGAAATGTTAGAAATGATAACTAAGGGCGCATTACAGCATTTGGAATTTGATATTCCAAGCCGAGGTTTAGTGGGCTTACGCACACAAATACTTACTTCCACTGCTGGCGAAGCTGTAATGGCTCATCGTTTTACAGAATATAAACCTTGGAAAGGAGCTATACCTGGACGTAGCAATGGCGTATTATTAGCTAAACAAAATGGAACAGCTACTGCTTATGCTATTGATAAGTTACAAGATAGAGGTTCTTTTTTTATAGACCCAGGACAAGAAATATATGCAGGACAAGTTATAGCTGAGCATATTAAACCAGGTGATTTGGTTGTAAATATTATTGAAGGAAAAAAACTTACCAACATGCGAGCCAGTGGTACCGATGATTCTGTACGCATTGCTCCAAAAATACAAATGACACTTGAAGAGTGTATGGAATATATTCAGCAAGATGAATGTATTGAGGTAACGCCTAACCATATTCGTATGCGTAAGGTGTTATTGAATGAGGAAGATCGTAAAAAACAGAAGAAACAATAGTATAATGTGCGTATGTGCGCATTTTGAATGTGCGAATGAAAAACATTATTTTAAAGGTTAAATTACAAATTTTAAGTGGAAGGCAATAAAATAGCACATTAATATATAATTCAACATCATCTGTACATTCGCACATCGGCACATTCGAAATTCGCACATTTGGCTTCATTATCATATTTTTACATTAGCAAATTATCACATTAAATTCTTATGGAGTACAAAAAAATTATATCCGTTACTGGTTTTAGTGGTTTATTTGAAGTGATAGGCAAGAAAACAGATGGCGCTATTGTGCGTTCATTGGAGGATAAACAAACTAAGTTTATATCTTCTCGCTTACACGAGTTTTCACAATTAGAAGGTATTGAAATATATACCACTCAAGAAAATGTAAACATGGTAGAGTTTTTTAAGTTGATGAAAGCAAGCAATGAAAAACTACCCGCTGAGAAAGATCCAGCAGCGCTCAAAAGCTATTTTCAAAAAATATATCCTACCATAGATTTAGCAAGAGTGTACGTGAGTGACATGAAAAAAATGGTGAGATGGTTTCAATTATTACAAGCCAATCAGGTAGAATTTATTCTTGAAGAAACAAAACCTGAAGAGCAAGTTGTAGAAACACCTGCGGTAAAGGAACACAAGGAAAATACTGTTGTAGAAAAACCTAAAAAGACAGCCGCCAAAAAACCAAATATTGCTAATAAACAAGTAAGTGAAATAAAAGAAAAAACTACACCATCAACAACAACTAGAACAAGAAGGCCAAATAGTAAATAATTATTTAGGAGTATCCATATTTCCAGCATGGGTGGCGAGTGAGGACACTCGCCACGGTAGGCTGCCGTGGGCAGTGTCCCCGCTGCCCACTTGCATTTGAATCCTTAATTCGCATAAATAGTATAATGCACTATTATAGAAGCATAGTCGGTTAGCAAAATAAACATTCAGCCAAGCCCCATACAGAAAATAGTTTTAAAATATTTATTTTATGTTACTGGCCTTGAGTATAAAATGTTCTATTACGATTAATACGCAAATCCCTTAACAGTCCTGATTTTGGACTGATGGTAATATTAAAAGATCGAATAGGCCCAACCGGTGTTACATTAATAGACATCTGCCAGCAATGCAATTCTCTGCTAATAAATAATTGTAAGCTTTGTAATTCCTTTGCTTTTAAATCCACATAAGAACTTCCTCCTATTTTCCAGTTGGGTGTTAAATTAATATCCCCATTTAACGAAAGGCTTGTAGTAAACTCTGTAGTAAATCTGGTATAATCTGGTGCCGGCCTTCTAAAAAAATTCATCGAAAAAGAAACACTCAATGTCCAAGGATTATTAAAGTCAACAAATTCACTAGGGTTACGGCGTATATAATCTAACTGATTTTGTTGTTCATCTGGCGTAACATAATCATTAGCATTATAAGGTGTTTTTTCTTTTTTCTTTTCTCCTTGCTTACTTTGAAAAGAAGCATTTAACGACATATTGCCCGATGTAATAGTACCCAAACTAAATTTATTTTGATACCAAGCTAACTGTTTAGTACGAGTACCAAATTTATCCAACACATAAGGCTCAAGTGTAGCGCCTGCATTAATACTTATCTTCTCAAACAATTGTGTTCGAGCATACAAACTTATTTGCGATAACTGCATAGAATCTGCTAAAAAATTATATGAGCCGTTAAAGCCAAAACCATCTATCAACTTAATTTTTTTAACAGCAGTAGTGCTTGTATCTTTTTTACTACGCCATTTCATTTCTAAATTATTATCTAGTCCAAACGACATACCACCAAAGTTTTGATCTGAAAATGTACTATACAATCCTCCATCAAAAACAGAAACTTTTTGTGTACGCCCTGTATTATCTACCTGAATAGTTTGATAAAAACGTTTGGTTAAACTGGGTGAATAATTGGCACTGATTGAAGGCCGTATAACATGCCGTATGGCTACTATACCAGGCTTTTTACTGTTAACATTATACGTTCCAAATATGGCAGTATTTAACCCCAAACTAAAACCTACGCTACGAGTAGTATATAATCCTTTATACACAGCACTATCCACTTTTTGTGTTACCCCATTCCAAGAGCGTAATAATTTTTTTCCAAACCAAACCTCCGAATAATTAATACCTGGCGAAATAGTAATAGCACCCATAGGCGGCAAGGACAAGGTAAGTGGAATGCTATGTTGAGCCCCCCAAGTTAGCGTATCAATAAGTTTTTTTAACGAAAAAGCACTATCATAAAAAGCAATAACATTTTGTACGTTTCCAGAATAGCCTATACCTATTTTTTCATACCATTTAGGAGTACCCAATACTTCCTTTTTTTGAAAAGGATAAAAAGTAACTACGTTAAAATTAGCGTTAGGTAAATTAAGGTTGATAAGCCGTTGTGTATTATTTTGGCTATGGTTAAGATTTAGCGATAAATTATATTTTCCACCCCAATCTTTAGAATAAGCTATAGAAGAAGATTGTTGGTTTTGAAAATTTTGATTCACATTATTAGATACCAATGAATTATACTTCGTACTGCTATAATTTACATTAGCAGAAAAGCTAGTGCCAGGGCGTGCTTTACTATCTCTACTATGATTCCATCCAACATTATAAGTCATTGTTTTTGAGTAATCTGGATCTCCCTTAAAATTAAATTTTGAATTTTGTATGTTGATAGAAAGGCCACCTTGATACCTATAACGTTTACGATAGGTAGACGATGTAGAAAGTAGCCAACTTCCATAAGAATAAATATTTGTTCGAACCAACACATCAATATAATCATTCAATGCTTTATAATATCCTAACCCTTCTAATCCCAAGCCAAATTGTTCATTTCTAGCAAACTGCGGAGGCAACAAACCTGAATGCCTTCCTCTATTTAAAGGATAAATACCAAAGGGTAAAGGAATGGGAATAGGCACCCCTTCAAACTCAGGAAACGCAGGTCCGGAAACAGCTATTTTTTGACTAAGCATTTTAAGTTTGCGAGTACGAAAAGCAAAATGAGGCGTATCTAAATTACAAGTAGTAAATCGTGCTCTATAAGCAAAATACGTATCCTCACTCACTCGTTTTATGCGTTCTGCAAATACAAACATCTCCCCTTGTTTTGTAAAAGTGCTTTTAGTAAGCCCTTTATGACTACTCATATTATAATAAATAGTATCACTTTGCGATTCCATATCATCTTGGTTAATAACAGGGCGTTGTGTAACCTTACCACTAGTATCTGCTATAGAATACGCTTTAAGCAAACTTTTTGTTTGATCAAATTCAATATGGCCAGCTTTTAAATTCATAGCGCCATACTTAGCATTAGCCTTACTGTATAAAATAAATTGTTGTGTAGGCACAATCAATACACCAGAGTCTTCTGCTTCATAAGTTATCATAGTTTCTAGCGATGAATCTGCAGATTGATTCATACGTAAAGTATCTTTTTTAATTATTTTTATACTATCATTGCTCGGTTTTAATGAATCTGATTGTGTAGGTATGGTGTCTGTAGTTTCATTGTTGTAGTATACATCCAATATATTATAATGCACGCTACGCCCCCAAGCCGGAAGTGTTATACAAATGATAAATATAAAAGCTAGAATCCTCACTGATACTATTTTTCTATTAACTTCGCAACCATTAAGTTAAAAAATGATGTAGGCATAGCGCAATGAAAAACTAATGATCACATTTTATGTAGCTATGCGCAAAAATCAAAAATAGAACTTAATATATAAAGAATATGTGAAGATTTTAAAGGAATGACTATGCATACATGTACTTACAAAAAATATGGTTGGATTATTGCAGCTATAAGTTATTGTTTTTTTAGCCAAACAGCAATAGCACAAAGATCCCCATACAAAATAAAAACGATTGTTGTTGATGCTGGGCATGGTGGCCCAGATGCTGGCGCTCAAGGCGAATATTCCAATGAAGCAGATTTAACATTAGCTATGGCGTTAAAATTGGGTAAAATACTAGAAGAACAATTATCTGATTGTAAAATTATATATACTCGTAAAGACAGAAATTTACCTGGCAACCTACAAGACCATAACGCAGCCAACCGTTTGCGGGCAGAAATTGCCAATAAAGCCAAGGGCGATTTGTTTATTGCCATACATGTAAACTCTGCAGCAGATAGATATGAACGCCGTATAATAGGCTACAGGACAGAAAAATATTATATAACTGTGGGCAGAGGCAAAAAGAAAAAACGGATACCCAAAGAAAGAGAGGTAGCGATTACAGAACGATTTAAATTGCCTTGCACCGCCAAAGGAACAGAAACGTATGTTTGGGCATCTAACAAAAACAATCAAAAATTAAATGCTGTAGGTCAGCATGATACAGAGATGGGTGAAAAAGGTGATTCTAGTTTTCAGTACATTAATACACCAGAAGCTAGAATTATAGCGTCTTTACGTACTGAAAAATATTTTGCTCGTAGCACATTATTAGCCAATATGGTACAAGAAGAATTTGCACAAGCAGGCCGTATTAATTTAGGCGCCAAGCAACGTAACCATACGGGAATATGGGTTTTACAAGCTACTGCCATGCCTAGCATTTTAGTAGAAACTGGTTTTATATGCTTGCCAGAAGAAGAAAAATATTTAAACAGTGAACAAGGGCAAGAAGAAATAACAACAGCCATAGCCAAAGCCGTATTGCGATACAAAAAAAATATTGAGAGCGGAAAGCCTATACCAGCGCCTGTTGTAGAAGAACCAGAAATGATGAGTGATAAAAATTAGTAACCTTATTAAGAGTATTCATTAAATGTAGATGATGTTGTCATGCCGACGAAGGAGACATCTCTAGGCTTTTTATAAACGTGCTATGATAGAGATATCTCACTCTACTGCGCTTCATTCAAGAGGATAAAGAGCGTTTACAATCATGCAATCTATATTTAGTTAATGCGCTCAATTTATTTAATTGCGTCTTATAAAAAGTGGTCCTACAGGTATTTATGCGCAAATAGTTAGTTGTATATGATTGTAAAACGATTTATATTCAATATTAAGGTCATTCGCTTTTGAAGTAAAGAGCACAAATTTTACTTTCAATAAAGCATTTATAGCGGCAGCGCCGCATAATATTTGTAGGGTTATATGCATAAAATGTTTAAGGTGCATCGCACCGTAATATTTTAATTGCTTCATTTATATTGCGGTGCGATGCACCTGAGGTTTATGGAACATTGTAATATCTACAAATATTATGCGGCGC
>Ga0116158_10001343_pt1 | contig 22480 bp, 18 predicted proteins | sample AD_UKC052_MetaG_FD_89883 | JGI IMG/M metagenome (GOLD analysis project Ga0116158, IMG submission 89883) | Active sludge microbial communities of municipal wastewater-treating anaerobic digesters from USA - AD_UKC052_MetaG | ecosystem: Engineered > Bioreactor > Anaerobic > Digestate | place: USA... | reverse complement strand
TTTATATTGAATTAGGAATTTTAAACGACGCCGTTTCGGAAATTAAAAGATATACACAACTTGCTTTGAAAGGAATAAATCAACTTAAGAACGAAGAATACCGCCGGGTTTTTATTACACTTGCAAATCTTCTTATTAAGAGATCAAAATAGATGATTGAAACAACAATAAAAATAGTTAATAAAGCCGGACTTCATACAAGACCCGCAGCAACAATTGTTAAAATTGCATCGAAATATAAATCGCAGTTTTATATTTCAAAGGACGGCTTGAAAATAGACGGGAAAAGTATTATCGGGGTAATGACGCTTGCTGCCGAATTGGGAAGCGAATTATTTCTATCTTTTAATGGACCTGATGAACATGAAATGGCAAACGAAGTTTTAGATTTTTTTAATAGAGGATTTGACGAACAGTGAAAGGCTTAAAAAAAATAGTTGAAAATTCAAAGAATGTGATTTTCGGTGTTGCAGCAGCTCCCGGTATTGAAATCGGAGATGCTTTTCTTTATACTAAAGAAATACTTAATATAAATGCCAACCACACGGACGAACCGGAAGTTGCAATTGAGCATCTTCACGAGGCTTTACAGCAATCGAAAAAAGAATTGTCAAAAATATTCGATTTTGCCAAATCAAAAATGGGTGAAACACGCTCTGCTATTTTTGAAGCACAGTTAATGATACTTGACGACCCGGTGTTGATTAGTAATATCGAAAGCCGGATAAAGAAAGAGAAAAGATTCCCCGAATTCATCGTTAATGATGAAATCTCGAAATACCAGCAATTGATGATAATGTCCAGCGAATCTTACCTTAAAGAACGAGCAATGGACATAGAAGATATTAAAAACAGGATAATCAGGAATCTTCAAAAGAAAAGATGGGCGTCCAAAATTGTTCATGATGTGCTTGTTGTTACCGATAATCTTACTCCAGCAGATGCACTTTTGTTTACAAAATCTAATGTAAAAGGATATGTAACTGATAGAGGCGGGTTAACATCCCATGCTGCCATAATCGCACGGTCGCTTGATCTACCAGCAGTGGTAGGAACACACAACGGAACCGAGTTAATAAAAACGGGCGACAAACTAATAATTGATGGTTTCCATGGAATTGTTTTTGTAAACCCCGAACCTGCCCAACTCGAATACTTTGAAGATAAAATCAGGCGGCTTGCACTAATAGATGACGAACTAAAAGAATTGAAAGACGAACCTGCAATCACAACGGACGGCAGGGAAATAAAACTACTTGCAAACGTTGACGTAACAGGTGAAATTGATATGGTTGTTACGAACGGTGCAAAAGGTATCGGTTTATTCAGAACCGAACAGGTGATTGAAGAACTTGGTGAATTCCCCGATGAAGAAATGCAGACTAAGATTTATTCTTCGCTTGCAACAAGGATTTACCCGGATATTGTAACAATAAGAGCGTTCGATATTGGAGGCGATAAAGTAAAACAACTTCATATCAAAGAAGCAAATCCTTTCCTCGGATTACGAGGAATCAGGTTCCTACTGGAGAACCTTGACTTATTCAAAACTCAAGTTCGCTCAATCCTTAAAGCAAGCGTAAATAAAAATGTCTACTTTATGATTCCGATGGTTTCAACACTTGCTGAAATTATAAAAACAAAAGAATTGATTTTGGAATGCAGCAATGAATTGAAAGCTGAAGGAATACCTTTCGACCCGGACATGAAATTCGGTATCATGGTTGAGGTTCCTGCCGCCGCAGTAATGGCTAAAGAATACGGCAGACCGGTTGATTTTTTCAGTATAGGAACGAATGATTTAATTCAGTTCCTGATTGCAGTTGACAGAGGAAATGATTTTGTTTCAGATCTTTACCAGGAATTTCATCCCGCTGTTTTAAAAACAATCAGTCATATTGTTAAAGAAGGAAAGCAGTCAGGCGTTGAAGTCAGCATCTGCGGTGAAATGGCTGCCGATTCTCTTGCAGTTCCTCTTTTGGTGGGTATGGGGTTGGATTCGTTAAGCGTTTCTCCTTCGGCAATTCCATCAATAAAAAGAACGATACGCTCAATTTCTTATAAAAGCTCGATTAGGTTAGTTGACGAGTGTATGGCAATGGATTCAATTCCACAGATAATTGCTAAGATTGAAAAATTCTTTAAAGAACATAACATTCAAAGGACAAGGAATATATTGTAATTATGAAAATCCGTGATTTTGTTTCGATGTACGACCCTCAAAACCAGTTTGACGTTTTGATAAACACTTATAAACAGATTGAATTTGCATGGTTGAATCAAGTTGATCTAAAGCATGTGAAAGGACAGAGTATTAAAAATGTTGTAATAAGCGGGCTTGGCGGCTCGGCAATTGCCGGCGACCTTCTGCAAAATTTTCTGAAAGATGAGATTAAAATTCCTATTTCCGTTAATAGAAATTATTTTCTGCCTGCTTTTGTTAATGAAGACACTCTGCTAATAGTTTCCTCTTATTCGGGGAATACGGAAGAAACAATTGAAACATTAAATGAAGGATTGAAAAGAAAAGCTAAGATAGTCTGTATTACAACCGGCGGAGAAATTGAAAAAATTGCGAAAGAAAACAACCTTCCTATCGTAAAACTTCAAAAGGGATTCCAGCCGAGGTATGCACTCGGATTAAGTTTTTTTTCGCAGTTAAAAACTTTACAGGAAGCAGAACTTGTTTCACCTTACGACGGGTTCGTGCTTTCCATTATCCGCTCATGGAAAGAAAAAGGGAAAGAATTCTCAATTGATGAAAATCCAGCTTATAACTATGCCGAACAGTTGATAGGCTATATCCCTATTATTTATTCAGTTGCCGATTCAACCTCTGCAGTAGGAATGAGAATGAAATGCCAGTTGAATGAAAATTCTAAAATGAAAGCATTTCATAATGTCTTCCCCGAATTGAACCATAACGAAATTGTAGGATGGGAGACTTTCAACCCGGATAAAATGCCGTTCAAGGTTGTTATACTGCTTGATAAAGATTATCACCCTCAAATAAAGAAAAGAATCGAAGTTACTACCAACCTGTTGAAGAAAAGCGGTGCGGATGTTATAACAATCGAAAATGATTTGCCTACTTATAAAGAAAGAATTCTCGACCTTCTTTATATAACCGACTGGATAACATATTACACAGCTTTGTTAAACGGAAAAGACCCGAGTGAAATTGATAATATTAACACTTTAAAAAAAGAAATCGCCAGGTAAAACGGTTCACCCGGCGATTATAAAACTTATTACGAAGAATTTTATTTTCCTAAAAGACTCTTGATTTTTTTCGTGTATGTTGATTTCGGTACAAGCCCAACGTGTGTATCTACAATATTACCGGCTTTGTCGATTACAAATGCTGTCGGAATTGCCGAGACACCTCCAAAGCTTTGAGCAACTTCATTCGTACCGTACACTATCGGATAATTAATTTTGTAATTCTTTACAAATGAGGGTACGTCCTTTTTTGTGTCTCTATCCAAAGAAATACCGATTATAACAACATCGTCTTTATACTCATTTTGAATCTCAATTAAATCCGGGATTCCTTTACGGCAAGGAGGACACCAGGTTGCCCAAAAATCCACAATTACAATTTTCCCTTTATAATCGGAAAGTTTAAGAGATTTTCCGTCTACTGTAGGTAGCGTAAAATCAGGCGCCTTTTGATACCCGGGATTTATTACACCGGATTCCATGTTTGATGTATTTTCAAACTCGTTCTCACTATTCGATTCGTTTTTGCTTTCACATGCAGTAACCGAAACCGTGAATGCAATAAATAACAAGTATAAAAACATTTTCTTGATCATTTCTTCCTCATTTTTTTCATCGTATGATGCTGGATTTTTTATTTGGTTTCACACTTTAATCAATTATTCAACTCTTTTTTATAAAACGGAGGATAAGGACCGGATTCCGGCTCTTTCCTTGTATTATTTATTACAAAAAAGATAATTAATAGTATCAGAACAATGATAGTTGAAACAAAGTTCTTATATCTCGGATCAATTAACGGTTTTTTCTCCGGTGCTTTCTTCCCGTATTTCGTCTGTTTTTCTTTCTGACTGTTTTTTTTAGTTGCCATGTCGGTTTTGTTTGTGATTGTTTCTTGTTTTTTCTCGGACTAATATAACTAAATTGCAATAAATATTTAAAAATTTTTGTAAAGAAATGAACGACTTGATTTACTCTAACTTCATCGGTCCCAAAGCGGAAAATATAAAAACCCTTGCGGAGATGATTAACAAAGTAGTTACACATCATTCACAAATGCGGAAAGCATCTTTCCCGGAAGATTCTTCCCTTTATCCTGACAATAAAATTGATAACTCTCTTCTTGAAAGTGAGCTTTCTTCATTACTTGAAAAGAGCAAGAAAAATTTTCCTTACCATCACCCGCGTTATATAGCTCAGATGCTGAAGGACCCGTCAATTCCGACTATTCTCGGCTATCTTACCTTTATGCTTTCTAATCCTAATAACCATGCTTACGAAGGGGGACCTGTTACAACAGAGCTTGAAATGGAAGTTATTGAGATGATGAAACGTCTTACCGGATTTGAAAACGGGTGGGGACATCTTGCAAGCGGTGGCTCTCTCGCAAATATGGAAGCTCTTTGGGCTGCAAGAGATTTTTATAAAAAGGGAAGCGTCTATTTTTCCGAAGTTTCTCACTACTCATGGAAAAGGATTTGCAATATTTTACGAATTGAAGATTATTCTGAAATACCCGTTGACAATAATTTCAGAATTGAATTGAATTTACTGGAGGAAAGTTTCAAAAAAAATCCGCCTATGTTTGTAATGGCAAATCTCGGTTCCACAGGGACGGGAAGCGTTGATAATATATCGGGTATTCTAACTCTCAAGAAGAAATACGGTTTCCATCTGCATATTGATGCTGCTTACGGGGGATTCATCCGCTCCTTAATATTAAATGAAAAGAGTGAATTGCTTGATTTTTCAAGCGATATGAATCTAACAGAGTATACATATGAACAATTGAAAGCATTATCCCATGCTGATTCAATTACAATTGATCCGCATAAGCACGGACTAATTTCTTACGGCGCAGGGGCAGTTTTATATAAAGATGAACAACTTAGAAATGTAATCCTCAATTCAGCACCGTATACTTATCACAAAACCGATAAACCGAATATCGGCATGTTCAGCCTTGAAGGAAGCAGACCGGGAGCAATGGCTGCCGCTTGTTACCTAACATACAAAGTGATGCCGTTAAATTCAAAAGGAGTTGGAGAGGTTGTCAAACTTACTCTTGCAGCTTCTCAAAAATTTTTCGGGGAGATACAGAATTCAGATGCTTTTGAAAATTTGAACAGACCTGACCTGGATATAAACTGCTTCTATAAAACTCCCGGCGAAAACGAAATCGAACAAATAAATAAAGAATGCTTAAAGATTTATTCTCGCTTATCCGTTGAAGCTGAAAACCCGGAGTTTATATTATCCAAGTTTGTTGTACCTCCGGCTATTACACAAAAGGTAATCCCCGTTTACAAAAACGAAAGTAATGAAAACCTTACTGCATTAAGAATAGTATTTATGAAACACTGGAATGCTTTGAATGATTTTTATTACGTTAAAGAATTGGTTAAAGCGTTGCATGGAACAGATTAGTGATTTTTAAGAATTATTCCATAATTTTACATACAAAAATGAACGGATTAAAATGATAGAAATTAAAAACCTTCACAAAACATTCGGAAGAAGCAAAGTATTAAACGGGGTTGACCTCACAATTCAAGACGGGGAAACTATTGTTATTGTCGGAAGAAGCGGCTGCGGAAAAAGCGTACTATTGAAACATATAGTCGGGCTTTTAATCCCGGACGAAGGTTATGTAAAAGTTGAAGGAAAAATTATCAACCAACTGGGAGAAAAAGAACTGTATGAAATAAGAAAACGGTTCGGCTTTTTATTTCAAGGAGCAGCCTTGTTCGATTCAATGACTGTTGAAGAAAACGTAGCTTTACCTATTGTGGAGTCAAATAAAGCTTTCGATATAATTGAGTTGAATAAACTTGTTGCAGAAAAACTGGAACTTGTCGGTCTACCCGGAATTCAAAAACTAAAACCTTCCGAGCTTTCCGGCGGAATGAAAAAAAGAGTTGGGCTTGCACGCGCTTTAATTACTAACCCCGATTATATTTTATACGATGAACCGACTACAGGATTAGACCCGATAATGTCAGATTCAATCGATAACCTAATAAAAGACCTTAGCCAAAAATTGAAGGTTACTGCCATTGTTGTTACACATGATATGTTCAGCGTTAAAAATGTTGCGGACAAAGTAGCAATGATGCATGAAGGGAAAATCTACTTTACAGGCAAGCCGGATGAGTTGCTTTCATCAAAAGATCAGACTATTTACGACTTTATTAAGCGAACCGAGACACTTTAGTTTATTTCTTTTTTCCGTAAAAACATTTATTAATCCGCCTATCCCCCGCTGTCTGCGGTGAACATGAATCTCTTTGGGAACGGGTGTTATCAGCCGATATTTGAACCGGAATTTTTAATGTTTTATAAGGAAGAAAATAAAATGAAGGCATTTTTTAATATCGGGTTAACGCTGCTGCTTACAATTATACTATTCACAAGTTCTTATCCCTCCAGCGCAGTCAAATCAACATCTTACAACAAAAATCTAATTGAAACCAATCTATTAATCGGCATCAGCTCTGAAAATGACGGGTTGAAATTGAGTTCTATAAATCTTGCCGGGGATATAAAATCGGATAAAAGTGTTATTGAATTATTGAAAGTATTAAACTTGGATACAAACGAAAAAATCCGTGGTGCCGCCGCACTATCTCTTGTAAAAATAGGAGATGAACGGGGAATTAAAGCAATTGAGTTTGCTTCAAGATTTGATAATAGTACTTATGTAAAAAAATTATGCAAAATGTTTTTCTCTTATTATGTGAAAAACAAATAGCATTCTTCTCCAAGAGTAACGGCGGAGTTTTAATCCGCCGTTCTTTTAACTTTTCTAAAAATCCCCGCCCGAATAACAAAATAATTACGAGGCAATTTCTTCTACTATTTTTTTACTTTTTTATTGTCATTTATTGATAATACTTGTATTTTGCACCGGAGTTTTAACCTAACGATACATTTATTAATTAAGGAGCAAATATGACAAAGTACCTATATTTCTTTTCTATTTTAGGAATGCTGTTTTTCTCATCTTGCTCAGCGTTAATGGAAGACTTTGATAAAACTAACACCTCTTTTTCTTCTAAACCATATGATATTAATAAAATTCGGAAAGATATTAATAGTGCGGATTACGATGTTACTAATCTAAAAGTAATGAACAAACTTGATGAGTATAAAGGTAAAATAGTATCATGTATCGGTAGTGCAAATTATCAACCCGCATTAGGAGAGTTTGAAAACTTATTTGTATTAAGTGGATCAAATCAGGGTTATCTTGTCAGATTTATTGTTCATTTAGATAAAGAACTTATTAAACAAACAAGAATCGATCAAAATTTGGAAATAATTGATAAAGGTAAAGTTATTAGAATATTTGGAATCGTAACCGGAATGCAGCCTTTTATTAGTGACGATGGAATTAAAAGAGAGATCCCTACTATGGACGCACTTGTTATTTTTAATCCTGATGATTTTAATTACAGAAAACCGCTCTGGACGAGCAAGAGATACGATAAATAATTAAAAATCCACGGAGAATTTATGAAAAAACTGATACTACTTATTACTTTAATTTCAATTCCGCTTTTCCCGCAGAAAGCAAGCGGACTCGGTTCTTTCAAGTATGAGGATTTCCAAAAACCTGAATACTGCGGCACTTCCTGCCATAACGATTTTTACGAGCAATGGAAACAGGCTATGATGTCTCAGGCATATACACATCACTGGGATGAAATAGAATACTTTGAACTTGCGGTTCCCCATGCAGAAAAAGATGAAAAAGTTGCGGAAGTAAAAGCGGGCTGCAACGGTTGTCATGCTCCTCTATCGTATTTAGCAGGGGATGTTCCGCCGCCCCGCCCGGAATTAAATTCCCGCGCAAACGAATCTGTATCATGCGAGGCTTGCCACAGTATAACAGGATTCGAAGGAGACACACCATATAACTTCAATTACATAATGAGACCAGGAAAAACAAAATTCAATTCACGCAAAGGAAGTGTTGCCTCTCCTGCTCATGAAATCGAGGCAAATCCTCTGTTGAAGTCAGGTGATTTTTGCGGAATCTGCCATAATGAAAAAAGTCCGTTCGACATATGGGTAAAATCAACGCATCTTGAATGGAAAGAAGGTCCATACGCCAGAGAAGGAGTGCAATGCCAGGATTGCCATATGCCGAAAGCAGAATCACGTACGGCACAAATGGGAATTGTATATCCCGATGCGCGTCAGCATCTATTTCACGGCGCTCACGACCCGGGGAAAGTAAAAGGTACTATAGAATTACGCATTCATCCGGATATTCGTGAAGTTGAACCGGGCGAACCGGTTCGTTTTACTGTTGCATTATTCAACCAGAAAACCGGGCATAAATTCCCAACCGGCTCAGTTGAAGATAGAATTTTATGGCTTCATGTTGAAGCTGTGGATGCTAAAGGAAATGTTTATCACCTTAAAGTTGATAAGAAAGGTTTCAAAGGAGAAGAGTACACTATCTCTGATGACGTACTTGCTTACCAGGATATGGGAATTGCAAAAGAGCTGCCGGATTTCAAGGGTGTTCAAAGAGATGGTATTCCTTTGGGAAATAGGATATTCAGAATGCCGTATTTCGATCCGCAAGGGAGAATGACGATTCAACAATGGAATACTGCTTCGCTCGGTGTTGACTACAGGATAGGACCAAGAGAAACTAAAATTGAAACGTTCACGTTCAATCTTCCATTTACAGTGGAGCCGGGTGAAATGAAAATTACAGCAGTATTGAATTATCAACTGCTTGTAAAACCGGTTGCGGAATTTTTGAACGTCCCGGATGAAGAGTCTCAAATAATAAAAGTAAATGAACATTCAACATTAATTACCGTACTTGATTAGGAGGAAATTATTATGAAAAATTTAACCTTTGTATTGTTTGCACTCATTCTTTTCACTTTTCTAAATGATACGATAATGGCAATTCCGGCTTTTGCAAGAAAGTATAACATGAGCTGCCAGACATGCCACTCCCCTTTCCCCCGTGTAAAACCGTACGGGGATGAATTTGCAGGGAACGGTTTTCAACTTTCGGATAAAGAAGCTCCAAGGTATTACGTTGATACCGGCGATGAAGAACTTACTTTAATAAGAGACATACCGTTGGCATTCAGACTTGACGGTTTTATTACGTATAATCATAAACAATCCAAAGCGAGTGACATTTCCGCACCATACTATTTGAAAATAATGTCCGGTGGTTCCCTTTCATCCAAAGTTGCATATTATTTTTATTTCTTCTTCAGCGAGCGGGGTGAAGTTGCAGGTGTAGAGGATGCTTTTATTATGTTCAACGATTTATTCGGAACAGACCTTGATTTTTATATCGGGCAGTTCCAGGTATCCGATCCTCTTTTTAAACGGGAACTCCGTTTAACATTTGAAGACTACCATATCTATAAAACAAACGTCGGCTTTTCAAACGCAAACTTAGCTTATGATAGAGGAATAATGCTTACATACGGATTTGAAACCGGAACCGATTTGACATTTGAAATATTAAACGGGAACGGCATCGGGAAGGCGAACAGCTTCAAAATTTATGATAACGATGTATATAAAAACTTTTTCGGACGAGTATCCCAGGATATCGGCGAGAACCTTCGTATCGGTGGTTTCGGGTATGCCGGCAAAGAAGAACTTGTTGCAGGTAATGTTGCTTTTGAAAATGACGTTACTATGTTCGGACCCGACGTAACACTTGCTTTCAACGATATTATCGAGTTAAATGCTCAATATGTTTTTAGAAAAGATAAAAACCCGGTGGGCGTATCAACTGAATTCAAAACAAAAGGAGCCTTTGCCGAGTTAATCTATACACCTAACGGAGATAACAGCAAATGGTACGCAAACGGTTTGTTTAACTGGATTGAATCGGATCAAATCGACTTGAATTATAAATCTGCAACTGCCCATATCGGTTATATGTTCCGTAGAAATGTTAGAATGATGGCGGAGTACACATACAACTTTACAAATAAGTTCGGGATGGCGGTTGTTGGAGTTGCATCGGCGTTTTAGTAATTCTTTAACGGATTCATGTTTCTGATTTTTAGTCTGAAGAAATACAGACTTAAATGATTTGAAAATTTGAGAGGTGATTTTCAAATCATATTTATTTACCTCTATTGTTTAATCGTTTTTTTTTAGGAGTAACATATGAAAAAAACTTTCTTATTATTTGTTCTTATATCATTCTTTCAAGTGTTGACGGCACAAAACGCATATAACCTTGTATGGACAATGAATCAATTACCGTTTCAAGAACCACAGGTTGGTTCGGAATTGGCTATAGTGAAAGCCGGGTTCGATACTGATAACGATGGAAAAGGTGAATTCTTATGTGCATATACCGATTATGATGAAAATTATATTCTAATGTATGAAGCAAATGGTGATAATACTTATGAATTAGTTTGGTCTTGGAAATACCCGGTAAAAGCTAACACTTTCGCCGGTATTGCAGTTGGAGACCTTGATGGAAACGACATACCGGAAATAGTACTTACACTTCCTTCTCAATCGGATATTAACCCGAATCCTTCAAGATTGTGGGCTTTTCAATGGAATGGTGTTCAGGGTGAAAATAAATACGGCAACTACTCGGGTGATGTTAATACGGCAACTGCCGAATGGAATTTTGATCTGCCGAATAGTGTCGATTTCAGACCTTATAGCTTAGTTATTGAAGATATAGACAACGATGGCAGAAATGAATTAATAGTTGGAATTCGTCAGGGTGTAAATGGACAGCAGGTATTGGTAGTTTCAGTTGACGGTGAATTTTCCGGATTTGCTACATGGGCTGTTGAATATTCTTTGAGCGGGTTATCAGGTGGTTCATTATATAGTGTTACTACAGGCGACCTTGACGGAGACGGTAAAAAAGAAATTTATGCACTTATCTGGAATTATTTAACACTTCATATTATCGAATGTACAGGCCCGGATACATATCAACTGGTAAATAGTCTCGAAACAATTTATCAGTCTTCCGGTGTTGATTACGGAGCAATTGATGCGGTACGTGTTGCTGATGTAAACGGAGACGGAGTAAACGAACTATACATTGCCGGAACCGAGCAGGATAATACTATCTTTGTTATCTCTAACATTACGGACGTTTCTCAAATAACACCGGCTGATGTTAAAATATTAGGACAAATACCGGTTAATGCAGGTGGTAAATTCAGAACTTTGTGGATTTACGATACAGACAAAGACGGTAAATTAAGCCTTATGATAGGCGGTGAAACCAACGGACAAATATTTGATGTTGAATACAAAGGCTCCGGTGATCCTGCTGTTTGGGATAGCTGGGATGTAAATATCGCTTTTGATGTTTTTGAACACAGCGGCATTTCTCCAACTGCAACACCAACTATCGAACCGAGATTCTTTTATGGATGCCCCGCCGCAGATATGGACGGAGATGGTAAAAATGAGTATGTTTTTGTCAACTACAGAACATCCTTCAGCGTGTGGGCAGAAGATGCTTATGTCTGGATGATTGAATCGGAAACAGGAACGGGAATAAACGAAAAAGATTTTTCTCCCGAAAGTTTTGCATTAGGACAGAATTATCCGAATCCTTTCAATCCAAATACAAAAATTGAATTCTCGGTACCGAAAGAATCGGCAATAAAATTATCTGTTTTCAACTTGTTAGGTGAAGAAGTAGTTAAACTTGTTGATGAAGTTAAACCTGCCGGTAATTACTCTGTAAATTTTAACGCTTCTAATTTACCAAGCGGAATTTATTTATACAGACTGCAAGCGGATAATTTTACCCAAACAAAAAAATTATCGCTTCTTAAATAGAATACATAATTTTTCTGTATAAAATAGTTATAGGATTTAGTCCCCCGGGCAGGCTGGAATATAAACCTGCCCGGATTTATTTAATTGCAAAGGAGCCAAAATGAAAATAGTTAAGAAAACACTTCTGACTCTAATAGTTGTATATTTAAACATTATCTATTTGTATGGCTCTACTGTGTATTATTCATCCCGGTACGATTCGCTTTCTCAACAAGACAAAAATCAAATAGAAAAAACAGTTGTTATCGGAAGCCAGACCTGGATGACTGAAAACCTTAGTGTAACCGAATTTAGAAACGGCGACAAGATTCATGTTTTTACAACATACGAAGAATGGTTGAAATCCGGGAAAGAAAAAACTCCGGCATGTGCCGACTACAATAATGACCCGGCAATAAGTAAAACAACCGGTAAACTTTACAACTGGTATGCAGTTAATGACCCGCGCGGTTTATGCCCGGAAGGATTCAGAGTACCAACGGAAGATGACTTTTCTATTTTACTTTCATTTACCGGTGGAAAAGGATATAACTCCGAAGCCGTTCAAAAAGAATTAGCCGAAGGGGGAAGCAGTGGTTTTAATGCACTATTCGGAGGATGGTGCTGCATGGATTACACTGATGAAGACACTTCATTCTTTTTTATAAATTTTTCAAGCAACGCTGCATACTGGTCGTCAACTGAAACCGGGAAGAATGATGCATTGAATCTCGATATCGGTACAACCTGGCGGAGTGATTCATACGGTGCTTATCTTGATCCTTCAAGCAGCAAAGAGCTTGCCTTTTCGGTGCGGTGCATTAAAGAATAGTAGTATTATTTTTTCCGTATCAAACTACCCGAATTTAGATTAATATTCCGTCGAAGTACGATTATTCTTGTGAAGCAGTCTCTCAACTATTAACTTTAACCTTTAATTTTATAGTACAATTAATCATTATGGAACAGATATGAAATACATAGTAACCCCTCTTTTACTTATTATTGTTTTATTTCAAATAGTTATTGCTCAAACCACAATACCAAAATATGAATTCCGCGGTGCATGGGTTGCAACAGTAGCAAATATTGACTGGCCTAAAAATAGGAATGCGTCTTCAGGCGAACAGATAAATGAACTTGTTACAATTTTCGATAGACTTGAAAAAGCCGGTATAAATGCCGTTATATTCCAGGTAAGAACCGAATGCGATGCATTATACAATTCTTACTACGAACCATGGTCCCGATGGCTTACAGGCGAACAGGGTAAATCTCCTTCTCCATATTATGACCCGCTTGAATTTGCAATTTCTGAAGCACATAGAAGAGGGATGGAACTCCACGCATGGTTAAATCCTTACCGTTCGGTTAAGAATGTTGGGGATTATAAAACCGCATCAAATCATGTTTCAGAATTACACCCTGAATGGATATTGGAATTCGGAAAGTATAAAATGCTTGACCCCGGCAACCCCGCTGTTAAAGATTACATTTTAAAAATTGTTACCGACATTATTACACGCTACGATATAGACGGTTTACATTTTGACGATTACTTTTATCCCTACTCACCAAAAGTTTCTACAGAAGATGCAGCAACTTTTAAAAAATATAATGCCGGGTTTACTGATATTGACGACTGGCGAAGATATAATGTAAACTCACTTATGGCAAGTATTTATAATGTAATCAAAGTAGTTAACCCGAGAATAAAATTCGGAATCAGTCCATTTGGAATCGTAGAGAATAAATATGCCGGTACACAAGGTTTGAACTCATTCTCGGTACTTTACTGCGACCCGCTTACATGGATTAAAGACAAAACGGTTGATTACGTTAATCCACAACTATACTGGGAAATGGATCACGATAAAGCAGCGTATAGAAAACTTTTACCATGGTGGGCTTCCGTTACAAAAGATGTTCATTTATATATAGGACATTTTTCAAGCCGGTTTTTCGGTAGAAGACAATCAGGCAATAAAGACGAACTGGGGAATCAACTTAGAATGAATCGAGAAACACCTAACGTTCACGGCTCTGTGTTTTTCAGTTCATCATCAATTACAGCAGCTAATAATGAGCTTGCCGATACTTTGAAGAATAATTTTTACAGCTACCCTGCTCTTACCCCTCTTATGCCCTGGAAGGAAAGCATTCCCCCTCTTTCACCGGTTAATGTTAAACTTACAAAGGATTCAATTAGTGTTATTTTAACGTGGGAAAAACCTGAACCGGCAGTTGATGGAGAGGTTCCGCATAGATACATTATTTACAAGTTCAGATCAGAGGAAGATTTGAATAAAAACAACCCGGGAAATATTCTTGAAATTGTAAACGGTGAAAGAAAAAGATACCGTGTTCAATTAAAGGATGGTGAAAAACCTGTATTTGTTATAGCTTCTCTGGACAGATTGAATAACGAATGCACGGGGGTTGTAGTAAAAGTAGAATAAACCCAGATACCATATGAAAGCGAGAGGTAGGAATGGGACGCTGATTATTATGAACTGTTATAATAAATCAGCGGAATGATGAGATGTTAGTAGAATTAGTAGGCACTTCTTTAATGAAGCGCCTACTAACTTAATTGTATTCAGTTAAAAATTAACTCTAACCGAGCCGATGAAATTCCTGCCGGGTGCAGTTATTCCCGATGAATACGTTCTATAACGTTTATCGGTAATATTCTCCACACCAAGATCAAGAATTAAATTCGGTAAAGGATTAACACTAAATTTAAAATTCAATGTCAACCACGCCGGAGAATACGGATTACCGTTATCATCTTTAGCGTATAAAACCGGTTTATCTCTTTCCGAAAGAGAAAGATTATCATAACTAACTTCACCGTTATAATCGGCATAAAATACCGCTTTATAAATGTCGTATTCGTAAGATAACCTTGTTGAACCATACCAGGGTGCGGCATGACGCAATGGTGTTTTATTCCCCGCATCATCCTCTTCTTCTCCCTTGTGATACGTAAACCGTGAAGTGAAAGATAAACCTGGCAGAGGGTTAATATGTACACCCGCTTGAATACCCCAAATGTATGCAAATGCAGCATTCTGAATTGCCTGTACACGGCTCATAGTTCCGTCATACATAATACTATCGGCTCCATTAAGATTAAAATCCCTTCTGACCATAGCATTATCGAGATACGAATAAAAACCGCTTAGTTCAACTTTAACAGTTTCATTAAAGATTTTCATTAATCCGATTTCTCCGCTGTAAATATATTCGGAAGTGAGCGAAGGATTCGGGACAATCACCGAACCGGGTTCTGAATCAAATACTTTACCTATGTCGTCCATATTCGGAGCACGGAAACCGGTTGACAAATTTAAGTTAAATTGTAAATCATCCATCGGACGATAAACAAGCCCGGCACTACCTGTTAATGCCCCGGTTGTTAAATCCGCATTAGTAAACGGAAACGGGAAAAAAGTAGTATCGAAATCGGCATTTACATGAACAAGGTTATAACGAATGCCTGTTTGCAATACATACTGTTCGCTTAGTTTATTTTTATATGATAAATAAACTGCATACGAATTCCATATCGATCCATCCGGGTAGCGGGTACTTAATGGTTTTACAACATTAGTAGAAATATTTTCCAATTCGGCAGTAGATGACACCTTGTTGAAAACAGTTTCAAAGCCGTAATACAATTGAGAATTCAAGTTAATACTCTTTATAAAATCGAGATTGGCAGATACAACGCTTACTTTCTCGACTCTATGATTAATATCGTTCTTCTTGAATTTCCTATCATGCCGGCTCTCTTCAAAATGTTGATGTGCAACAGTTACTCTTGCAAGATCGTACAAATTATTTCTCGAAAAATTTGTGAGAGTTAAATTATTCATCATCCATTTCTGGGGACCATAATACCAATCACCACTTTTCGGGATTCCGTTACTCAACTCGATCAACCTATCATACCGCGGTATATCGGAAGTTGTCGAATAATAAAAGCCGTAATTAAGCTCCCAGTTCGTATCCGGTTTGAATCTAATTTTTTGCATAAAATTCAACTGGTCATACGCCGAACCTTTTTGAAGTTTTGGATCGGAATTAATAACAGCGGAATCTTTTCCACCAATTCTTTCCTGGTAAACCGGACGCAAATAGTCATCGGGTCCATTACTTCCCATCATTAAATCATCGAACTTTGAGAAAGTAAAACTTGAAAGAAAGCTCCATTTTTCAAGTCCGAGACTCAAATTAATGCTCCCGGTTTTTTCTTTGTTAGCAGATGAATACCTTCCGAGGACATTACCTTTCAGAAGTAAATCATCGCCCGCCGAAAAGGTTGGTGATAGTGTGTTAAAATCCATTACACCTCCAATAGCATCGCTTCCGAAAACAACCGATGCAGGTCCGAAAATAACCTGGGCATTCGATAACGAGTTCACATCTACATTGATAACATTTTGAAGATTACCGCTTCTGAAAATTGCGTTGTTCATCCTTACATTATCAACTACAATCAGAACACGGTTTGCAGCGAAGCCTCTAATCATCGGACTACCGCCGCCAAGCTGGCTTTTCTGCACATAAACATTCCCTGTCTGGCTTAACATATCCGCAGCAGTTTGAGGATTGTTTATTTTTATTTCTTCCAACCCGATGTATTCAATGTTGTGAGATATTTCGTTTTTCTCTTCTTCCCATCTATTTGCTGAGACTACAACATTCCCCAGTGCAACCGGTTGGTCTTTCATCAACACTTTTAAATCGTTTTCAACCAGTTTAGCATAGCTTAGTTTAATCGGTCGATAACCGATCAACCTGAAAAGCAACTCATTACAATCCTTAAAAATCGTAATGTCTGCTCTCCCCTTTGCGTCTGTATTTACAGTCCTATTCAACTCACTGCAAGAAATTGATACATATTCAAGAGGGTTATTACTCTTTGCATCTTTTACAGTTACAATTTGCGAATAGGTAAATACAGGTAATAAAAGAATAAATAACAATATTCTAATCATTGTTCTACCTTAAAATTAAATTATTTTGTTAAGTAAATCTGTTTACACGCTTACATAGACTATGATGCGGTAAACAACTGAATGATCGAATATCTCACTTCGGGAGGGGGGGATGGGATGGAAGAATAACCTTCCTCCGGGTATGTAATTGCTAAAGAAAAATAATCAATATCATAATAAGGAATTGTTTTTATGGGATCATTCATCCCTAGTATATAATTCCGGCTGAATGAATTCAACACGATGTTTAGCTCATTCTCTTTATCCGGGTTATCTTGTAAAAACTTAGCAAAGTATTTATCCATATCTTTAAAGAGCCGCGACTCTTTAACATCATGGAAGCAGTGGGAGTAAACCGAGTCCCCTTTTATTTCTTCACGGATTATGTCGTACATTTCACCGTGGTATCTGAACTCGTTCGGTTTAATCCATTCAAGATTTTCCGTTTTTTGTATCCGGTAATCTTTATGGAAAACAAAAAGAATTAAATCACTTTCCGGTATTCCATCTTTAATTAATTGCTTAACCTCTCTTTTATATTTTAGTTCGAAGACTTTGAAAGCAACAACCTGAATTTCGAGATGAAATAACAAAAGGAAGAGCATAAGTAGAAGAATTATGCTTTTACCTATTGCCCGTTTATTAAAATGCTTCAAAGTTTGGCTTCAACAATTTGAGTTAATTCATTTAAAAGAATTGCTGCTTTTTCTTTCATGCTTTTACACCCGGAACGCATCTGTTCTACAAATTCTTTATCATCAATCTGTTTCAGATTAATTAAAACGTTATAAATGCCTCCGATAACACCGGCATAAGCAACACTGCCTCCAACACCTACATCCGTAATTGAATTCGGGTTTCCATGTTGAGCAACAACTTTTGAAATCTCAATTACTTCCAAACACAGTTTAGCAGTATTTAATGGAACAGCAACAGCGTTTTTCAATCCCTGAAGCATCGCTTCTTTTCTCTTTTGCTTCTGTTCTTCATTATTTGCAGGTAACCTTTTTGCATCCATAAATTCATTGAAAGCATTTGTATCGTCATCAACTGCTTTTAGAAGTTTATCTTTGATTGACTGTGATTTCTCAGCAGCGTCCCAAAGAATATTATCAATTTTTTCCGAACCTCTTTTTGAAGAAGTTAGATTAGCAACCATTGACTGCAATGCAGCTCCGAGCGAACCAGCTAACGCTGCAATTGAGCCACCGCCGGGCGCAGGGGACTCCCGTGAAACTTCATCAATAAAATCCGATACTTTCATTTCAACTAAAGCGGTATTAAGGTTCTTCGGTAAACCGAGCACACGGTCTTCAATTTTGAATTCCGAAACATCGCTTAGTCCGAGCGATTGCACTGCTGTCATTAAAATATCTTTAACCGGAATTCCTGTGGAACGTCCCTGCAACTTTAAATAAAATTTCCCGCATTCAATCAAAGCTTGATACGGAACCATCCCTACGATTTCACTACCTGTAACTACCAATCCCCGTTCTGCTGCCAGTTTACGGGTAGCTTCAAGCACGTTGTGCATTGATGTAATTTTATAATCGGTAAGATTGATTGAAATTTGTGCCCTGTCATATTTATCAACCATCCAGCCTATTGCTTTGCAATTTTCGAACATCCCCGGCTTTTTAACCGATTCCCCTTCCGGCTTTTCGGGATTGATACCATTTGTCTTCAGCAAGTCAATCAGATCATAATTATGAATATCTTTACAATGTTTAATAGTCTCTTGAATAGTCAATCCGTCAAATTCACAACTGCCGCACGGGTATTTACCGTTTTGGTATTTTAATATCTCTTCACCTTTAAAATAGAAAGGATGAATATTTCCTCTGCGCGCACTTCTCCCTTTTTCGCGAAGTTCGAATGCAATATCAGTTGCATAATTTTTTTCACGTGTATTAAGAGTGATATTATATGCGATTAAAAACTCTCTAACACCTATTACAGTGGCTCCTGCTTTCGGATTGAATTCAGCTTTACCGTAATCGGGTTTCCATTTCAGGTCTTTCAGTTTTTCTGCAAGACCTTCATATTCACCTGCACGGATAACAGCGAGATTTGTTCGTTCCGGTTGCTGTGCAGATTTTTCATAAAGATAGATTGGAATGTTTAGTTCCGATGCAACTCTTTCCGCTACTTCTTTTGATAGTTCGATACACTCTTCAATAGAAATTCCATTAACAGGAATAAAAGGGCATACATCGGTTGCACCCATACGGGGATGTGAACCGGAATGATTGCTCATATCAATCAACTCGGATGCTTTTTTGATTGCGCGAAATGCAGCTTCCTTTACACCGGTTTTGTTACCGATAAATGTAACAACCGTACGGTTCATATCGGCACCGGGATCAACATCCAATAGTTTGACTCCTTCTACCGCTTTAATTTCACCGGTAATTTGGTTTATAACATTAAGGTCTCTTCCCTCGGAAAAATTGGGAACACATTCAATTAAAACTTCACTCATAATTCTCTCTTGTTATACATTTTCTAATTTATGCTTTACAAATTTCTTTCAATATCATCATAAATGCAAATTCGATTTTGCTAATCAACATCCTACTCTTTTCCCCTACTTCCTTTTACGCCGTAATTGGAAAGTAAAATATCATTAACAATAGAATTTGCTTCATTAATAATTTTTTCCGGGTATCCGGTAATCTCAAGCAATTTAATTGCATTCCCTGCAGTACATGGTCCTTCATTTATTTTATAATTAAAAAAGAATCTTTTTTCTTCAACTTGTTCGCTAAAATGATACATGTAAAAACTGTTGTGTAATAATTCCTGGAGTTCAATATCATGAGTAGTTACAAATACTTTATTTTCAACATTCAAATATTTTAATACGGCAGTGGATGCAGAAAGCCTTTCAATTGTGTTTGTACCCCGGAAGATTTCATCAATTAAGAAGATGAATTTATTCCGATTACCGGACAAATTAATGAACTGTTTGATTGCTTCTATCTCAACAAAGAAATAACTTTTTCCCTCTTCCATCTCTTCATTTCGTTTTATCGAGGTCTTCACTTCATATCTGGGTATATTAAATGTATTCGACAAACTAATGTATAAGGTTTGAGATAAAATCATATTAACCCCGAATGTTTTGATAAATGTAGTCTTACCCGACATGTTGGAACCTGTAATTAAAACAGATTTAACAATGTTTCTTAATGAATTCGGAACCGCATCTTTTATTAAGGGATGATACATATCTTCAAAACTAATTGTTTCGGAATTATTAAAAACCGGGTTAGAATAATTCTTTGTTTCCTGAAGATATGAAGCTATTGATATGGCTGCATCCAACCCCGCAACTGCTTTGAATACTTCACGCATATCCTCCCGATATTTTAACAATGAATTAACCGACCTGTTATAAGCAATGAGATCGAATAAAAAGAATAAATTTAAATATTCGATAACAACAACAGCTAATTCGTTCAACGATTCTTTGTCTATAACAAGATATCCGAGCTTCTTTTTTATCGACTTTAACAGTTCTCTTTTCTTCTTTAATAATTCCAGTTCTTCAATTTCTTTCTCCGTTGGAATTTTACTTATCTTAATTGCCGAATTGAGTAGAGAATTAAAACTTGAAAAGCCGGAATAAAACTGGTAAATCTGATTTGAATAGATTTTATTTATAATCACATTTCCAACTAAAATCGACAGAGCAACAAACAAAAATATCCCGCTCGCTGATATTAAAATCAATGACAACGGCAGCAACACTGATAAAAGATAGAAAAATTTATAATATTTCGTGTAAGGCAGCGATTTACATAAAACAAGATATGAAATAAAATATGAGGGTACACCGCTCAAATTTGACAGGCTGTTTTGAACTTTTTCGCGTGTTTCATTATCTTCTTTGAAGAAAGAAACTAATTCAAATCTTTTCTTTAGGACAGCTTCGGTTTCATATTTATGTAACAAATGATATAAATACTGTTGCCCTATCCCTGAAGTACTTCTATCAATTACTGCAAAGATTGTATCGAAATCAAGGTCATTCCATGTTTTATTATCGACAAGGTTTTCATCACTTTCTTTGGGTAAGGAGTTGTGATAGTTTGCAATTAATTCCATATCACGATACCTAATAATTGGTTTCCCCCAGTTTTTTCTTAACAGTTCATTTTTTTTCTTCGATGAAAACATAACATTATTATCTTTTACTCTTAATCAAAATTTAAACTAGAACTGAATTCTTAACGGTGAAAAGAAATAAAAAAGGCTTGATTTTCACCAAGCCTTCTGAATTAATCAAATTGAAATTAAGTCCCTGCAGAGTAATCGTTCATATATTTCTCTTGCTCGGCAGTAAGTTTGTCTATCTTGTAGCCCATAGTTTTCAGTTTAATTCCACCGATTTCCTGGTCTTGCGATTCCGGAATATCATGAACAGTGTTCTCTAATTTAACTCCTTTTTTATGAGCGGCAACAAGTCTTAACTGTGACATAAACTGGTTTGCGAATGACATATCCATTACTTCGGAAGGATGTCCTTCGGCAGCAGCGAGGTTTACTAATCTACCCTGTGCAAGTACGAAGATTTTCTTCCCATTCTTCAATGTATATTCTTCATTGTTCGGGCGAACTGTTCTCTTTGCTTTCGCAACCGAAGCAAGTTCAACAAGGTTGATTTCACAATCGTAATGACCTGTGTTGCAAACAATTGCACCTTCTTTCATTTTCTCGAAATGCTTTTTAACAATAACATCTTTTACACCTGTTGCAGTAATAAATATATCACCGATTTTTGCGGCTTCATCCATCGGCATAACTGTAAAGCCTTCGAGGACTGCTTTTAATGCTGCTGTCGGTTTAACTTCAGTTACTATAACATTAGCGCCCATCCCTTTAGCTCTTTCGGCACAACCTTTACCGCAATGACCGTAACCGGCAACTACAAAGTTCTTTCCGGCAAGAAGGACCGAGGTTGCTCTAAGGATACCGTCAATTGAAGACTGACCTGTTCCGTAAACGTTATCGAAATCCCATTTTGTTTCTGCATCGTTTACTGCAATAACGGGATAGATAAGTTTTTTATCTGCAGCCATAGCACGCAGTCTATGAACACCGGTAGTAGTTTCTTCGGTTCCGCCGATTATATTTGCAGCTAATTCGGGAAATTTGTTGTGAACCGTAAAGATAAGGTCGGCACCGTCATCAAGTGTTAAATTCGGTTTCATATCAAGTGTTCTTTCGATACACCAGTAAAACTCTTTAACATTCATTCCGTGCCATGCATAAATTTCAACACCGTTTTTTGCAAGAGCTGCTGCAATATCATCCTGTGTAGAAAGCGGGTTGCAGCCGCTCCAGCTAACTTTTGCGCCTGCAGCTTTAAGTGTTTCTACCAATACGGCGGTTTCTTTTGTTACGTGAAGACAACCGGCAATTTTATAACCTTTTAACGG